>VTLG01007714.1_pt1 | contig 32426 bp, 44 predicted proteins | sample 4694571 | NCBI WGS metagenome assembly VTLG01 (sample SAMN12604809, study PRJNA352737) | marine metagenome | biome: ENVO:00000447; feature: ENVO:00000209|ENVO:00000569|ENVO:01000036; material: ENVO:00002151; isolation source: viral sequences binned using virsorter ...
CAAGCGGTGCTGACTTCACAGTTATACTTGGCGGTAATGGTACAAGTAGAAAGCTCACAGTTAAAGATTCAGACAACAGTGAGGTATTCAAGATCGATGCTGACGGTAATGTAACAGTAGGTGGAAGCCTAACTGTAGCAACACTAACTGCACCTGGATCATCTAGTCCGTCCCAGACTGGCAATGGTGAATTGGTATATAACACCAGCACAAATAAATTAACAGTTGGTACTGGGAGTGGTAGAGCTACGTTGGTATCAGGAGCTCAACAAACAGTACTTGGTATAGCAGTATTGCAGAGATTTAGATAGGAATAACATGGCTAATATATTCAATCCTGGTGGTGGTGCTAGTGAGATAACCGAACTAGATGCAGGTAACTGGAAGACATTTTATTCAAATGGATCAGGCACGATAACTGAACTTGCAGTAGGGGCAGATGGAACTGCATTAGTAGGTAATGGTGCAAGCTCAGCTCCTACATATGGAAATATTACAGATATCAAGGGCGGTAATGACAAAATACTCTACACCAATTCTTCAGGTGTAATTACTGAATTAGCAATCGGTGCTAGTGGTACATTCCTAAAGAGTGCTGGTACTACCTCTGCTCCGACCTTTGGTTCTGGTGGCGGTAACTGGTCAACGATAGCTGCTAGTACGTACAGTGCAGGCAGTGCTGACCTTATGAGTTTATCCTCTCTATCAAATTACAGGATGATACGTGGCTGGTTTACTATTCCTGAAACTGACGATGGTAGTGCTACATGGTATAAGTGGACAGCTAATGGTAAATCATCTCATTACTGGACTAATGGTAGATCGCAAATTGGAACTACGGGTTATATAAGTGCTATTTCCCCTGCGAGTGGGGCTACTAATAGTACGTACTGGGGCAATTCAAGAAACATCTTTACAGGATACGGCACTTTTCACGTAAGTTTTTTAGCACAAGGTAAAGACACTACAAATAGAGGTGTTATTGCAGGAAGGATGGACTTTTGGTCACGCTATGATCAATCTTCTGGTCCAGGTACTACTGGATTAGCGGAAACTCGTTATTTTGTTCACGATGAACCCTTAACTTCAGACACTGGAATTACAGCATGGACAATAACAATGGGTAATGCAGGTAGAACTATAGAGGTTAACTCAGGATACAACGCTTATTACGTAGAAGGGTATACAAGTTAGGTAACTTATGTCAGATAATTTATACAATCCTTCAGGCGGTGGTGCTAGTGCAATTACAGGTATTGGTGCTGGTAATAATAAGGTTTTCTATAGTAACGGTTCTGGAACCATCGTAGAATTAGCTCTCCCAGCTGACGGTACTGTGTTGGTAGGAAATGGAGCTAGTGCTGCACCTACTTTCGGTAATATAACTGATATAAAAGGTGGAAATGACAAGCTACTTTACACTAATAGCTCTGGAGTAATAACAGAGCTTGCATTAGGTAGCAGCGGTCTTGGTTTAAAAAGCAATGGTACTACCTCGGCTCCAAGTTTTGCAGCATTAGGTGGTAACTGGTCAACTGTAGCAGCTGGAACCTATAGTGCTGGAACAGCAACAATGTTCAATCTAACTTCTCTTTCTAATTATCGAGCATTACGTGGGTGGGTTACTATTCCTATGAAAGACGAAGGTAACAATACTGTTTTTAGCTCAATGCGAATCAATGGAAAAACTGCAACTAATTACTATTATGGTCGATATGCTCAAGCTAGTGACGGCGGTAGTTATTCAGCAACTGGTAGCTGGGGTGGAATTTTTGGTGGGTCTGCTAGTTACTACTACGGCTTTGGAATGTTTGAAATTTATGCACTAGCACGAGGTGGTGACACTACCAATCAAGGCGTTATTGCAGGGAAAACAAATTTTTTCTCACGTTTTGCTGGTAATGCAGATGCACAAACATACGGTCAATTTGAAGAAAATTGGTTTGTATATGATGAACCACTTACTTCAGACACAGGTATTACTGAATTTACTTATTACATGAACGAATCAAGCAGCACTATCGATGTTGCTTCAGGATACAACGCATACTACGTCGAAGGTTATACCGCTTAAGCTAGGAGATTATAATGGCTATTGAATACCGAGAACATATAGATGCAGATGGTGTACATCGTGAATGGACTAATGAATATGGAGTAGTTCAGCGAGAATTAATGGAGCCATCAGCAAAATATCTAGCACAAGATCCACCTACATGGGAGCAATTAGGAATACGTGACCAACGTAATGCCTATCTTGCTGCTACCGACTGGACTGTTATACCTGATAGTCCGCTGACAAGTGATCAGCAAAGTGAAGCAACCCAGTATCGTCAACAGCTACGAGACCTCCCTAAAAACTATACAGATGTTTATGAAATACAAAAAGTATTAGACGATTTAAGACCTGAAAACACACTAAGTTTTCTAAAGTAAAGATAGGAGTCAGAGATGGCTGCACAAGATACATTTGAAATTATGAAACTCTCTGGCTCTACAGATGGCAGAGGGATTAGCGTTACTGCTACTTCCAGTGCTGGTACTACAATCCACACTGGTAGCTCAACGGCAGCACACTACGACACGATAAACTTATATGCTACGAACATTGATACATCTGCTATCAAGTTGACTATCGAATGGGGTGGTACAACAGCAGCAGGTGATCATATCGAAGTAACAATACCCCCTGAATCTGGACTAGTGAAGGTAGTTGAAGGTGGACTTATCAAAGGTAATTCATCTACAGCTCTAATAGTAAAAGCCTTTGCTGGAACTACAGCTAAGATAAACATCTTTGGTGATGTAATTCGAGCGAGTACTGCCTAATGTCTAGAATGCAATCAAGCATGCGTAGCCCTATGGTTAGCAAGTCGCTATCCTCTGCCTCAAGTGCTGGTCTTGGCTGGGAGGGCATGGATTTAATTGCATCAACTACATTAACATCAGCAGCTTCGTCATTTTCTTTTTCAGAGCTTGGTGAAATATCAGCTAGTGGGTATTCAGCAGATGTCAATATTTTTCATCACATGAAAATCTTTGGTTATTTTAAAAATGATGGGTCGGAATGTGACATTTTATTTGAATGGGCTGGAGATGCTACTACATCTAAATATATTTCTGCCACAATAGATTCAGTCTCAGTAGCAGGAACTCCCGTTAGATGTTCTGGAACATATACTAGCTCATTAGCTGGTATGCGTATGGGGCATTTATATGCCAATGACAGCTGCGTTATAGATGTTGTTCTAAATAATATGCCAGGAGGTGGTTATCCATTCTGCCCTCAAAGTTATTGCGGTACACATGATGACGATAATGCATATGTTAATTGGTCTGGCGGAATCTTTTGGAACGCTGGAGGTGCAATAGATCTCACAGAGTTAGAAGTTAAAGCAACTGCTGGCAGTTTTGCAGCTGGTACCACACTAGCGATAATTGGAAACAGATATGGGTATGGTGATTAATGCAATGGTCACAGTTAGGACCTGTCTCAAACCCGTTATCATCTAGAGTTAAGAATGCTTTAGAGCTAATTGCAGCTGTACGAGTAGATGCATCTACCCCTAATAAACCCTCTGAGATTGGGGTATTTGTAGGTGATTATACCTTCGTATATTGTCAATGGTATATAAAGGCTACATCTTCTGGCATGATCTCAATATCACTTACTCCTAATGGCACAGCTACTGACCACGATTCAATGCAACTGTATGGCGATAACGTGGGCTTTAGTATTGTCAGAGCAACTCAAGCAGCTCAAGCTGATGTTGATTTACTTCATACTCAACCACCTAGTGATGGGTACGGAACTATGGGTTGGTTCACATACGCTAAGCCATTAGGGGGTAGTGAAGGTTTGGTTGTAGGTACAGGTGGTGGTGATGCAGGTGGATCATATATGCGAACTACCGCTTGGGCTGGTCTCTACGATGAATTAGCTGACACAAAAGCAATGGTTAGATTTGTAGGTGCTATCAGTGGAGCTACAGATTTCAATGCACAGCTTTGGGGGGTGCGAGTATGATCAGTGGAAACATGCGTGTTCTCGCTACTATTGAAGGAACAACTGCCAGCTCATTTAATTTCAATTCTAGCAATATGGTGGGGTGCACTGTCTTCTGCCTTCAGTATGCCTTTGGTGCAACGGCTAATATGTCACCAGCAGTTACGATCAATGGTGAAAGCAGTAATTACAAACAAACCAGACATAATTACGATGAGGCAACTAGTGCTGCTGCTGGTGGTGATGGCTCGTTCTTAATGATGGAATGTAATGATGATGCAAATTCTCCGTACTTAACAGCTAATGGTGCAATGGGTAATACCAATGCTATTCAGGGCGAATTATGGGTAAGAAGCAACTTACGTAGTTCATCATATCCGTTACTTTATTGGAGAAATGTTCGGAAAACAAGTGCAGATGATCTTGCTACAACTACTGCATATGCATATAACTCTGGCATAACTGGGGCACAAATTACTTCTATTGCACTTGCAGCTTCTAGCGGAAATCTAGCTGCTGCTCGTATGACATTATGGGGAGGATTAGACTAATGGGTGATCTTGTACGATGGGATTGGAAAGGTGCATGGGAAGCTATGAATGGTGCTGAGGCACTGGTTCGTCCATCTAAGATGTTTGATGCTGATCGAGCATACCTATATAACAACTACCAAATAGAACTAACTACAAGTGCGATTAAAAATTCTACTGAAAATATCTCTATAAAACGTGCAGAGATTGGTGGTTTACGTGCTGGCATAGAAGCTAAAGACTTTACTGAAGATGACGTATCTAGTGATATCGACCGACTAAATAATGATATAAAAACTTTACAAGATAATCTTGAACAACAAAAGAAAGATTTGAAGCAGTGTGAAGATGATGTTTCCGTATTGGAAGCTGCATTGAAGGAAGCAACAGACGAATACGAAAAAGTTAAAGGAGATGAAGATGCACTTAAAACTTGGATTGAGTCAAACCAATAGACGCTTCAACTATCCTTGCGATGGCTGTTGTGATACTTGTACTTGTTGAATGGAAGGTAGACCATGTCCGATCCCATTCTCACAGACATAGATCGACGCTTAGAAAGAATCGAGAACGGTATCTTCGGGAATGGTCGAGAAGGTTTAATTCAAGCCGTAGCACGTTTAGATGAAAGAGTGACTGACTCTGAAGAACATATTGAACAGATTGAAAAATCTCACAGCACATGGGCAGGTAGATTGTACTCAATGGCACTTACAGCAGGGATGTTAGTATATGGTTTTTGGGATCAAAGATAAGGATTCGACATGGCAGCAACTAATTGGATGCCTGATTGTAGACGTGTTCCTACTGGGGCTTATGGTGGCTACGGTAGCATTGAAGCTGACACGGTGGTGTGTCATAGCATTGAGGGCTGGCGTACAACTATGGATGAGTGGGCGAGCGAAAAAGAAGTAGTCCACCAAGCTAGTTATCACTTCGTAATAGACAAAGATGGAACTATTACCCAGTACGTACCAGTAAACCAAGCAGCGTGGCACGCAGGGCGTGTAGACGCTACAGCAAACCCTTCGGTCGGTGTACCCTGGACTGGCTATCGTGGAGTCAATCCTAATTCACATACTATAGGCATTGGTGCTGAAGGATTCTCTGGTAAGAATTGGACACTGGCACAACACAATAGCTGTATATCAATACTCAAGTGGCTTACTGAACAGCACAATATAATTATCCATGAAGAAAATCTAATAGGGCATTGTGATATTAGCCCTATGACACGACCTGATGATCCTGGTGATAATTGGGATAAAGAACTTTTACTTGGTGCAGCAAAAGAAAAAGTTGTACCTGAACCTATAAAGAAAGGAGATCTTGCAGCTTGGACTAATGCTTGGTTGAGCAGTCCATCAACTCCAATCCGCTATGAAGGCGGATATGAGATACATCAGATACAAATACCTAGGAGAAAATAATGCAACGAACACTTTATAAGGGTCTGCGTGACCTTGTGGTAATAGCTCTATCAGCTGCGTTGATTAGCTTGAGTGAGAACGCTATGGACTTTGGGATACCAGCGGGCAGTGCACCGCTTGTCAGCGTAGCAGCTTTAGCAATCTATCGAATAGTGAGGGACAACGCACAAAAATGAATGACCAGGAAATAGATACCAGACTCGCACAAGCCCAGCGTCTATTGTTCGATGCAGAGTCAAGAGGAGCGAACGATACATATCCAGAAATGAAAGCTATCAGAGAATTACTTATCCCAGTACGTGTGCATTTCAACCAAGGCTCGCTGTCTACTATGAGTGCTGTACAGGAGAAGCCTGTGGTATCATCTAAACTAGACATAATGAACCAAGCCGTACAGCAGGGGTACACTGGGGAATTTTGCGATCAATGTTTTGGTGTACGAATGATAAAGACTGGTACATGCAGCACATGTCAGGATTGCGGGGTCACGACAGGCTGCAGTTAGTTGGAGGACCCCTATGGAATTATCGTCAGTTGAGCATCTAACCAACAAGCCTTTGCCGTGGAAAGAAGTTCTTATTATCCCTATTGGCGATATACAGCTACAGCAACAAAGAGACGTAGTAGATTTGGAACGCCTCAAAGAAGTTATAGCATACGGAGTAAAGAATGATGCGTGGTATATTGGCATGGGTGACTTCATCGATATGGAGTCGCCGTCGAATCGTAAGAAACTTAGGGAGTCTGGTTTTTACGATAGTGTTGTTGATGCGATTGATGCGAAAGCAGAAGAGTTAGAAGAAGAACTCCAGAAAATCCTAAAGCCTACAGTAGGCAGATTTTTGGGACTGCTAGAAGGTCATCACTTTCATATTCACCAGGACGGCACGACTACCGACCAGCGGATGGCTAGCTTTCTCAAGGCTCCATTCCTTGGGACATGTGCCTACATCAATCTCACATTCAAACCAAACAATAAATCCCACGCTCGACCCAAGGTTCTTATATGGGCACATCATGGTAGAAGTGGGGGTAAACTACTATCCAGTCCATTGAACCAGCTAGAGCACGTTGTGAGAGGCTTTGACGCTGATATCTATTTGATAGGTCATCACCATAAAGCAGTAGCAGGTAAACTTGCACGTATGTACGCACAGTTCAACACTACAGTTGGCTACCTCAAGAACAAAGAAATGATTATTGCATGTACTGGTTCATTCTTAAAGGGATTCGTCGAGGGTGTAAAGAGAGATGGCAGACCAGGTGGATTATACCCTGAAGCTGCGATGATGAACCCCTTGGCTTTGGGAGTAGTAAAGCTACGAATAAGACCAACGTACAAAAAGCTACTCGGACAAGAACGTGGTGGCGTATCAACAATCGAAATGAATGTGGAGATATAATAAATCATGGAAACAACAGGAGTTCTCTTAGCAGACGGTTTTGAAGAAGCCCTCATTGGTATTGGCAATCAATGTCATACACCGCTTGCCGTATATGACATTGATAAATGCTTTGAGATCTTGCGGTCCAGGGATGGAATGAGCGAAGAAGAAGCAGTTGAGTTCTTTTCTTATAATGTGCAAGGTGCTTATGTAGGGGAATCAACACCAGTTTTTATAGAGGTTAAATAAAAAAGGGGCAGTTGCCTGCCCCTTAGTGTCACCTCCCTTATCTATGACGCTAATTGATGTGCTTGAGTGTTTCTGCCCTTGTGACATTTCTTACATCTACCAGCAACAGTTGCCCAAACCACAAATTCATGTGGCGTTCTGTTTGCCTTACGCAATCGCTCTTGAGCTTTTCGCTCATTCGTTTTTCTGCGTTGCTCAGGTGTCAGCTTGACATGCTCCATTTGGCTCATCATCTTTTTGACAACTGTTGCATCAATCGGTAGAGATACAATCTCATCGCCTTGAGTCATTTGCAGAAACGTGATGTATCGATCTATGTCTGCGTAATATGCAGTCGTTACGCTGTACGAGATCGCCTTTTCACTAAGAGCAGGAGCGATAGTAGATGTCCATGATTTTGATAGACGAATGTCAGGATCATATTTCGCTTCTTGGAGTGCTCGACTGAGCATTCTTCCGTAGTTGAAATTTCCCTTCATCTGTTCATAGTTATCACGGAATCCGAGTAGGCTTCCTTTTCCTTTTTGATTTCGATTCGCTGATGAATTGTCTTGATCCTCCCAATCAATATCATCATAGTTGTCGCTATCATTCCATTGGTGATTAACACCCGTCATATTCTTTTCCTTAGCTACATCGCCAATTCGACGACACCTATATCTTATCACTGATAAGGATAGTTGTCAAGTGGGCTATTCAAAAAAGTTTTCTAGTCTATTCTGCAATTCAGTAATCCACCCGTATTGAGCTATCAATACAGCCTCAGCAATTCCATCATCCGCTATCTTGGTAATCTCAGAGTCGAGGTCGGGGTAAAGTTCCAGTGCTAGGTCTATTGATTCCTGTTTGTTCTTGCTAAGTCCAAAATGTTTCTTCCATACTTGGGGTCGTACAGTGTAGGTATCAATTTCAAGAGCCGCCCCGATTCCCTCGAACAGTCCTTGGCAACGGACAAGTGAGGCGGGGCGAGTCACATTCTCAATTACAATAATGTCTGGCATGTTGTCAAAGATGTAATCCATAATTACTGACAGCTGGTATCCATGCCTACCAGAACCATCCATTGGCATCTTATATACAATAGGGGTTTCACCTGGATCTTGAGCGACAAATGCCATCGCCCCGTACACACCAGGATCAACCCCTAATATAATCACTACCAGATCCCTTGTTCGTGCATCTCACGCTCAGCATCTCTATCTCTTTTAGCTTGAACATACGCTATGGTTCTATCCAAAAGATTAAGTTCATGCAAGTCTTTTTCGGCATCCTGTTTTGCTTCTATTTCACCAATATACTCAGCTACACGCACTGCGTAGATACGTTCCCTAAGATCAATCAAATCTAGCAATGTGTTATCGATGTTGACTCTGTCGAAATATCTTCTCACATGACTTTGAGTATCCCTATCATTAACACTCATCATTTTATTACCTCCCAGTAATATCTCTATACACACATTTGTCTATAGGAATTTCTATAAACTTTTCATCCGCTGTATACTTCGTATCTTTAGTTACTAATGGTGCCTCCCTCATATCAATGCCTTTAATAATAAGTAGCTGAGTTCTCCTATGATTGAGCATAAAGAGAAATACATTCTCAGGATCTTCTACAAACTTTTTCTTCCGTCCACCTACATGTACTGATGGAAAAGGAAATTCATCACTTGTCCAGTTGTGCTTTACCTCTACCTCTACTTGGTATTCGATACCCCCCTTACTGCAAATAACATCGACTCCATATTGATCTGGGTTGACTTGAGCATCAAACCCCTTTGCTCTAAGCCAATCGATAACTTGGAATTTAGCATCGTCATTTTCGGTGTATAACGTAGGATCAAAATTCTTACTATTCATGGCTTGCATGACCAAGGGTCCCAACTTCTACCCGCCTCAAGGTAGATTATATAAGCAACATTAAGGTTGTCCTCATACAAATCAAATATCTGTGCTTTCTTTGGATGATAATCTTTTCTCACCTGCATGTACCCCACAGCACGCCCTTGGTCCCCAGATATATACCAGCGTAAAGAGGATTCACACATAGCGACGCCCATCACCTTATCCTTCATGTACGCAGGCCAAAGGCTCTGTTCAAATCTCTCATTGAAATGGTCGATACGGTACTTCATATAGTGAGGCATAGCATCTGCCTCATCGCTAGGATAAAACGCCCATACGAGGCTTACAGAGAGCGTGAGGGCTATTAAAAGAAAACGGGGACTGTGCCGAAAAGGAGTTAACGACACAGCCCCGATAGGTGGTGCAATCCTTGGGAGGAAATAGTGAATGAAGAAATGACGTAACACATTCACTGTTGCACAAATAAAAAGACAGATTGTAGTTTGGATCAGATGTACCATGATGTCAACTATCCTTGATCACTTGATACTGAGTACAGAATGGCATGACGTTGCAGTATCTTTGGCAACGTACATTATTATTCCAGCGTTCCTCAGTAGTACAAAATGGTAGCTGTTCTTTTGCCTGTTCGTGTAGGTAAATTCGCTTGCGTAAAAATGCTTCAGCATCTTCATCGCTCCACATATTTACGTGGTGTTCTCTTACGTGTTCTTTAGGGTAGTATTCTTTATTCTGACCTCGAACATGGGCTGGCGGATTAGGCGACCAGTCTCTAAAGATGAGCACCGCTGCTGCCCTCTCAACTTCAAGTCCTTCCTGCCTTGCTAACCAAGCGTATGAGTTTAATTGTTCCGTTCGCTCTCTTCGCACACCACCCTTTTCAAAGATAGGCTCCCAAATAGATGTAGTCTTTAAATCGTAAACTGTTTTTGTTTTTTTATCGTATACATCTACTTGCCCTGAGAGGCTGATGCCAGAAAGCTCTGCAAAAAATCGTCGCTCAGAAATAAAAGACTCAGTGTCTTCTTCTATTGCTGACTCGATTACCTTGTGCGTGGCACTACCAAGCAAGGACCATATCCTATCAGTAGCATCTTCTACTATCTCATCTCCATGTAGCCTCTGTAGTTCTGCTATACGAGGTGGATTGAGAAGCTGCGTTATACTGTAGTCCGCACCAGAATCGTGATGCTTGGACCAGTAGAGAACTGACTGGTAAATAAATTCAGGCAAGTTCGAGTTGTTTGTAATCATTTCTATCCTATCGTTTTTAAATTAATATTCCCTGGGTATCTGGTTCGTAGTCGTTGTTGTATCTAATATTGTCCCCCTTGGGGTAAGGCTCTATTGGGTATGCTAAGTTCTTGAGCATTTCTCTTCTTTGTTTTTTGCTACCTAAGAGGTAGAAGTAGCGATGTTTTCGTGGACGATCCACCTTGTAGAGATCATCACCATACTTTTCTTTCAGCAGTTTTGTCAGATTTCCTTTGACTCCAGGGTTTTTATCAGAGCGACCAACACTATCTGTTAGCGTTGCAGCATGGAGATGCTCCAAGCCTCTAACTTTGAAGTCCCTTTTTTTTGCACTTAGCCCCGTATAGATCCAGTTCGTTGCTTGATAGATATACCCGTGATGGTGTTGCGATGTATCGGCATAACTAACTACCACATTAGGCTTTGGTAGAAGTTTCAATGATTGAGATACAAAGAAGGACAGTGCATTTTTTTTCTGACCTTCGTTAATCACAAGCCTATTCAGTTCTAAAAAAGTATCTTGGTAGAAACCACTGAACGCAGCTTTGACTAAGGGATGTGCCATAGGTCGTGCATAGCTGCAAACACCGACCAATGTAGTGTCGTCGTAAAGACCAAATGCGTATGAAGTTGTTGGTATTCTTTTCGCATAGTGTTTGTGTAAGAACCACTCCTTACACTCAGATGTTTTGATAGGTAAAACTACTAACGTCAATTCATTCTCCTTTTAAAAGCAAACCCCTCGATTCGCTCCACTCTTTATGCTCACTAATGTATGTGTTGCAGTAATGGCAGCAGCTAATGAGGTTGTCTTTTCTATTATGGGCTATAACTATACCACCCGCCCTTGCCCTGGTCAACTTCTCATGCACTCCCTGTATGTATCCAGAACACACGGGGCTTCTCACTGGGCAAGGTCTTGTACCATCGCCTACTATTTCTTTGACGTAAGGTACTCGCACTTCCTTATAAAACTTAGCCATCTTCTTGGAACGTGGCTTCATCCGACTGCGTTTCATCTGTTTGGTACTCCGTCGGATCTGTGAGCGTTTCATTTAAGCCATGAATAGTAAGGATTTTGATCCCTACTCCATTGTTCATTTCCGTTTAGACTAAAGACGTTCTTACTACCGCCTCCCTGTCCACCAAGAGTATAGTTATGGGATATAGGATACTCCTTAGATTCACCACAATACTTACATACCCCGATGAACTTTCTCTTAGATGCTGAGAGGTTCAGTGCGTCCCATCGAGCCACTGCTTCATCGTGTGATTCCAATACTAAATGGTGTGCATGTTCTTCGTTCATTGTTTGTCCTAACTTCTCATGTATATTACATGAAGAAATGTAATATAATCAAAACACCAGTCGTGACGTGGGGGGTTGACAGATGGTGTACGATGGGACCTCACCCATTTGTGAGTCCCTTCTGTAGGGGAGCTGTTTCATTTGCCGACCGTAGCGTCGGCGAAACGTCACATGCTTAAAGGGTATAAGTTTCCTCCCTTTCAATAAGGGTATAGTAGATAGCCCTTCCTTTGAATGATTCATCTCGCTCCAAGTATTTACTACTACTAAGTACCCTCTGAGCCTGTGCGTTTGACAGCCCTGTCTCACGTTCAAACTCTGCTGCTGTTATCCTACCCTTCTGTTCAATCAAACTAAGCTCTGATGGCTTGAGTTCTCTGGTAGTTGGAGGCTTAACTTTCTCCTCTTCATCTTCTGGGAACTCGTCGGGGTTAATCAATGCGATCTTCTCAGGTCCAAATTCATTCATCTTGTAAAACAAATATTCATCGTATGACCAGTCGAAGTCATTGCTCTTTTTATTCTCAAACTTCTGGTAGAGATCACTAGTGACTTCATCTTTTTTAGATGTGACTTTCCACTCGATATCAGCAGCAGCCGTAAACATTTGACTACCAAACACATGATCACTATCAGCCCTTGGTGTATGAGCCAAGGCAAGCCACGCCACTTGAAAGCCATTGAGTAAATCCATTACAGCATTAGAGTCTGACGAATCTTCCAATGAAAACCCTGCTCTCGAAAGTGAATCGAGGACTACCAGTTCGTAGTTCTCTTTGTCAATAGCGTATGCAATCTGGGTACTCAGTTGAGCTAGGGTTAAACCTCTACCATGAATCATATCAAGTGACCTATCTTCAGGTAGTCCAAGTGCTATATTGATTCTCCCGATACGTCGTTCAAATGATTCTTGGCTACGTTCAAGATTTAGATAGAGCACCTTCGCTTGTCGTTCAGGTTTCCATAGAGTATTAACACCCGAATCCAGAATGATACTAAGCACTAAACCTATAAAAGATTTACCGCTTGACGGTGGTGCAAAAAGAATAGTACCTGCCGATTGAATACAGAACGGTTGAAGTAACCAGGGTACTCTCTTAGGTGCTGACCCCTTGGTCTTGGTAACTGTTGTGTTCCCGATGTACTTGTCCCAAACTTCCCTGCTGAAGTTCATCAGGTCGCTCTTGGCTTGTGTGTCTGACCATTGAGGTAGTCGCTCAGGCATCTGCTTGTGAGCACTGTTAGCTAGTCGTGTTCTATCCTCACGTTTTTGTAAAGAGATATCATCTTCTTCCAGTAGTAGTGTGTTGAAATAAATAGATACTGTTGCTGACTTACGGGAGAATTTATCCTCACGTATATTCCTTGCCTGCATCTTGATTATATGTTCGCCGATTTGTTTTATTCCAGTTACGGTTTTGTCATTTACTGTCCAAGTCCAAGTCATTAGTTCTCCTTTTGTGCGGGTCGAGCTGCGTATCTAAAATCCCTATCATTTAATGGGCGAAGTTCACGTATGGTGCAGCCATGATACTCACCTGTATCAGCCCAAAATGTACGAACTCCTGCTCTGGGATATCTTTCTATTGTAACCTCTGCGTTACAAATTGGACAGTGCTGTATTGGAATATTCATTCTTCTTGCGTAGTGCATTTCAATTCTCCTTTAAAAAAAAAGAGGGCAGGACAGATGTCCCACCCTCATAGCTTTAGATACTTTGTGCACACCATCCGTTCGACGTTGTGTCATCCCTCTTATTACAGTACCAAGTGCTATGCGATTGCTTACTTGGTTGCATAGCTACCTGGTGGACGGGACACAACGGTGGTCCATCAGCTTGCGGTGCTGGTGCACCAGCTGGTGCTGGTGCTGGTGGATTAGTAGGTGGCGGTGCTGCTGGTGCTGCTGGTGCAGCAGGCGGTGCGACCGCTGCTTTTGGTGTACCAAAGAGAGCTTCTAATTGTTCTACATATTGAACAATCTCTTCTGGGTAAACCACTTCTACTGTGTGTGACAATTCAAAATTCCTAAACGGAAACTTGATTGTGTATTCAAACTTATCTGGCATTTCCAATGCTCCTAATCTGTGAGCTTCCTCTACTAGATGCCCACCTGTTGTTACAGAATCTTCGATGCTAAGTTGCATAGCAGTTGTCCTTGAATCTGTGCCATTTTTATTTCGTCAGTCATTGCTTCGATAGATCGCTGGGCTGAGTTAGATGTACGTCTATGCTCAACGCCCTCGTCTATCAATGATTTATAATCTTCTGAATCCTCCAATTCCAGAAGTAAATTACTTGCCCTTTCTTCTGCGTTCCTGCCTCGTGGTTCAACCCGTGCTCTATATATAGATGCTTCGTGTTCAGCTGCCCTTGCCATCATCACGGCTTCGGCTACCACTTCAGCTGTTCGTAATCGTAGCTTGACATTCTCGTCATGCTGATTGCGTACTGTTTCGAACGCAGTTGTAAGTTGAGTTGCTAAATCTTCTTCCATCAGCTACTCGGTATCACTAATTTATGTACAGCCTTCTTGATAATCCGTCCTGTCCCATCATCAAGGGTAGCTCTCAGTTGCCCATACTCTTGAGCAATAGAGAGAACCTTACATGGAATCTTGAACTCATCATTGTTATCCTGCACTTTTAGAAATGCAGTTGTACCTATGACAGCGTTGACATCATCAAGGCTTGCGACTTCAGTCCATTCAGTCATATCAATTCCTTTCCTTGGCTATCCGCCAATGTCTAATGTTGGTTGCGATACCGTTTCTGAACCATGCCACTCTGCACGTACTTCAAACGATTGCTCCCGACTATCAGTGAACTCAATCCATAATTGACTCTCATCTGGTAAACCATGCGAGCTAATCTCTAACAAGGCGTTCATAAAATCTCCAAGAGTATTGTTTACTCTGATAGGTTTTTTGATGCCGATGAAGTTTGAGATGATGTAATTATTTTCACGCATTACTTCCACGTGTGTACTCCTTTTCTACTAATACACTATCAACTATAAGCGTTAGTTTCAAACTGCTATATCACCTCCCATCAGCTTGGATATCTTGTGCAAATATTGAGATACATCTTCGAGATCAAGTGCAATTTTTTTGACAGTCTCAGGGTCTATGTATCCTTCATCAATCAACTTATCTTTCCATTGGTCTGTGAATGGATCACTCAAGTTCATTCTCCTTTTCTTTGTTAAACTCTTGCCACTGGGCATTTAGTTTTCTATTACGCAACGATCTAATCTTGTATTTCTCAACGAACTCTGACCATAGCTGCTGCGTCTTAGCTAGGTTATGTCGCAGCGTTTCGTAGTCGTCCACCTCCCGTTCTCCTTTGCGTTTGGACTACCCGTCTTAGGTAGTGATTGTTGATAGCTGATAAGCTATAAAACCTATTCAAACATATACTGGTATTTTTTGCAAGGTCGTCACGTCTTACCAGGGACAAGCCGACCCTCAAGTAAGCAGCATTAATAGATACGATTGATGCGTAGTAATTGATAAGAAGTATATGCAGTTTGTACATGGAAAACGGACACAAAAAAACGGAGGGTCGTTGTGACCCTCCGTTTGGTGCTAGTCTCCTTTACTAGCTATCTAAGATGGATTAGTTCGTCCCTCTCGATATCTGAATACACGATAGGTTCCTCTAACATTTCGTCATCACATCGACAATTTTTTATCAATCGATCGTCTTTGAAATATTCAGTCATTGCGATCTCGATTGCTTCCGATTCATCATCAGCGATCACTGTATAGTGGAACTCGTGAATTTCTGGTATTGCTACCTGATATTCTCTAGCCATTGTTACCACTCCGATCTTCTCTTCGCATGTAGTAGACGCATTGTAAGCCCAATACAACGAAGCAAACGATCATCATGGCACTAAGTACCACATAAAATAAAATAATACTCTCCTTTATTACTTGTTAAGCAGTCTCGTCAGATTGGGATCGCTTACCTTCCCAATTACAAACGACCCGATAAAGGGTCGCTTGTTTCGACTTAATAGCTATTTATTAAAACCATTCTTCATAGCATGCTTTATGGTAAAGATCGTATGTCTCTCCTGAGTAGACATCGATCATTTTTATTTGTCCTGTGTCTGTTGTTTTTACGTATTCAACGCTATTAACAATTCTCCAAACACCATCTAATTTGTGTACATTTTCATGACATTTATTACATGCGTCTATAAGTTCGTTATCCATTGTTACCACTCCAATCTTCTTTCGACTTAATAATTATTTTCAAAGTAATCACTAGGCAATGGTGCGTTCTCGTATAACTCCATCAGACGATCACCATAGGTCATAGTCGCTTGTCGTTCATACTGGTCATAGATACGCTGCTCAGCTGCTTCTAAAGCTGTTCTGTATTGCTGCACTTGCTGCCTAATCAATGCTCTTCTTTTTTTCTTTTTCATTTTCTAATTCTCCTTTGTTACTTGGCTATCTCGTCAGGTGATGCGAGCCAAAATGCACCACTACTTGCGACCCTTAAAGGGTCGCAAGTTTCGACTTATTTTAAGATGCTTTTATGGTTGAGAGACTGGTAGCCCTTGACCTTTATTTGTGCCAGCTTCACTGCACCAGCTGCTACTTGATTCCATTCCACGAAGTGCGGAATAGATTTAGTTAATTCATTTTCTAGATAGACTCGTAAATCTTCTGAGGTGAACTCTTCCACCTCGTAAATGTCACCAGCTGAAACGATGTAAACATGTTCCACTTTTACCATGAAAGTGTTAGGAACTTTTGTACCATCTTCTAAAATTACATCTCCATAATTCATAATCAATCTCCTTTGTATCTTCGCTAATCTTCAGACCGTGCGAGCGACCACACGATTACAGATCGCCACGGGCGATCCGTTTCAATTTAGATACTACTTATACAGAGATCTTCAATGGCTTAAACTTCCTCGCAATTTCTTTCAGTTCGTGATTCATTGCTAAGCCTTGCCCGCTCTCAATCCGCCCCCAAATATGCAAGCCTTTATACATTGCTACGCATCCGCCAATGGCATCAAGCTCAGAACTTAACCACTCCGTGATTATGAAGTAACTAGATATATCTTTTTCGTATTGCTCGTCACCCTCTGGTGCAGGGTCGTACCACATGTTAGAAAACTTCAGGTCGTGTTCTTTTATGCAACATTCTTTTTGATACGCATCATCTATCAATTCACTACAGCGAGTTAAAACCTCACTTGAGATCAATCTTTCCTCTAGGAATTGTTGCTGGCTGTTTGTCATATCATTCCAGTTCAGATCATCCGATTCATAATAATCTTCTGTAAATGTCATTTTCTCAATTCTCCTATCATACTATTTGGCTATCATCATCAGAACGTGACCACCACGACACGTTGAACGGACGCTGAGCGTCCGTTTTCGATTTTTTAGTACTTACACTCCCTCTATAAATTCAGCTGCTTTTATCGCTCGACTGGCAGAGTCTAGAATCAAACTGCTGTCACGCTTGAAGGCTTCAATCCATCCACGAATATAAGCGAATTGATTATCGATTGTTTCCTGATTCTTTCCCGTTTCAAAATCAGTTATCCCACAATGACTCAAAAGAATACTAGAAGTAAACTCTGCTACCAATTCCTCACGTCCTCGACACGCTTTGTTATTGCTGTAATTTTTTGTGATGTCTGAACGATTAAGACGGGACTTGTTACCAGTGGAGTGTCCTAACTCATGAAAATACGTATCATAATAATCTGCTGACGATTTGAAATTCTCTTGAAGAGTTAGTGTCACTGAATCGTCAGCGGTTGCGTAGAATGCAGCGTCTACGTTTTTAAAATTGAGCTTGATATTTTCCCTAGCAATGTAATCACTGGCAATTTTTTCAGCTCGCTTTATTGGATTCCATGAGCGAGGTTTTTTATTTTCTGTTTCTGCATATCGAACAATGATAGGGTCGAGACCCTCGCCAGCGTAGGTAACTTGGTCATAATTGAAAACGGATTCAGCCTTAAAAAAAGTTATCGTTTTCTCTTCGTCCGTACCTTTGGTTTTCTCATCGACAAAAGACATTGGACGGATAATGTTAGTAGCCTTGGAACCTTTATTTATTTTGTAACCCGCTTTACTCCACTGCTGAAAACCAGACCACATATTGGACTCGTGAAATGTTCCCATAATGCTAAGCAGGATAAAGTTAGAACGCTGGTACTCGTGTTTACTTATTGGGTTCCATGGTACAGTTACATCGTAGCGATCTGCCTGCCATGGTTTCAGCCATGGTGCAACGGGATCGCCGTTAGATATTGAATCCTCCAATCGCTTAATCATCTGATTTGTTACACGTTCCTTGGCTGTTAGCTTTGGTGCGTTTCGTTTCGTTGATGTAGTCATTTGATACTCCTTTATGAACTACTACTTATTATTGATAGTTATAAGGGTAATTGATTCAATGATTTAGGACAAGTCAAAACTGCCTATATATAGCCACATTTTTTAGCGACCCAAACCAACCAGAAACCTTACCAGCTGCTATGCAATGAATGACGTGCTCATCCTGGATGACTCGCTCATCCTGGATTACGTTGCCCTGGTTGTTTTGCCCTGGTTGTTTTTTCTGAATCGGATCGACCGTCGCCGTCGTCCTCGATTGCCATCGTTTGCCCGTCTTGCCTTAAATAATACGAGCTAGCATCGTGCGAGCAGTGCGTGATTTTCGTCGTCGATTGCTCGCCGATTTGCTGCGATTTGACCGTCGTGATTCTACGTGTGGTGGAGGTGAACGGCATGGGGGTGCGTCGTATTGAGGGAAGGGACACTCAGCGATGACGTCTCGTAAGCGGCTAACCCCTACTCGTACACGTTCGTACATCGACGGTACTTTGACGGAACATCGACGGTTATGTACAATGCACTCATGGATAACTCAACGGAAGAACTTATTGCACAGATGGATACGAGCGATGAAACGTATGGGGATAGGACATACCATGAGGTTGTAGGTTTAGTACGGGCTAAAGTATTCACTATAGAAGAGGGTGGCAAGCGTCCTGTTATAAAGGATAAGGGTAAATATATCAAAGGTTCGGGTCGTCCAATAAAATCGATTGCGACGCAAATGCAGACTACTGCTGCAACTAAGGAAATGAATAAACACATTACACAGAAGTTTGAGGAGTTAGCACTTCCAGACCTTCCATTTTTTTACAAGCAATTTAAGAAAGCGTGTGAGGGCGACAAGCCTGATGCGAGATTATTAATGTACTACTTTGATAGAATACTTGGTAAGGCAAGAGAGCAAAAAGATATCAGCAATATTACTTTTGCTGAAACATATATCGAATCGATGTCAGGTTCACGTCCAGCAAAGGGACAACAGCCTGAGCGTGGTGATACAATAGTTATCGATGGTGAAACAATTTAACGATAAGTATCCTGATTACACTAGACCAGATATATGGGATAGTCTCCTTGAGTTTGGTGAAGGTGGGTATCAACCTTACAACTGGCAAATAGAACACATACATTCAAGAAACGAAAAACGAGTAATCGCAGCTTGCGGTCGTCGTGCTGGTAAGTCTACTGCTATTGTAGCTGAAGCATGGCGAGAACTAATGCGACCAAAGACAGTCGTTGCTGGTGTTGAGCATAGACCCTTGGTATATATCATTGCCCCTAACTATGAATTGACTATGCGTGTGTGGGAACCATTTGTGCGTTCCTGCATTGCTGACGAAATGACAAATCGAACTGTACCTAATGCTGCTATGGTTGCTTACTATAATAAAGAGCGAAGATTGATAGAGCTGACTAATGGTGCACGTATACAGGCAAAGTCTGCTGATAACCAAGTATCACTACAGGGTGACAGACTAACAGCTGCGATTGTAGACGAGGCACACGATGTTACTGACAGTGCACGTAACGAGTTCATGCCAGCATTGACCGACTCAAATGGACGGCTAATCGCAATAGGAGTGCCACAGAGTAATAACTGGTTTCGATCATATTGGGAACGTGGGCAGTCCTCATTACAAGAAGATGCAGACTATTACTCATTTTCAGTTCCTACTACGGCTAATCCTTCTATCGACCCAATCGTTATGGAAGAAGCTCGACTGGAATATCCAGAGGTTGAGTTCCGTCAAAGGTTCTTAGCAGAATGGGCTGAAGCTGAAGGAAAGATTTTTAAAAATATTGATGATTGCTTTAATGGAGAACAACAGCCATGGCAAAAAGGTAAACAGTATTTGATGGGATTAGATGTAGCGAAGCAACACGACTACACAGTAGCGTACGTTATTGATATCAAGGACATGTCAATAGTGGCATCTGACAGATTCAATGGCATGTCATACACAGCACTTGGTCCACGCATTGCAAGTATGTATCAAGAGTATAAATGCCAGACAATACACTTAGATGCGACAGGTGTAGGTGAGGCTGTTAGAGACATCTTGGTAGATGAAGGGTGTCACATAACTTCATTCAAATTTACAAATCAAAGTAAAGCACAATTAGTATCAACACTTGTTGCAGAGATTGAGCATGGGCGTGTACACTTCCCTTATGACGACGAACAGTTAAACAGAGAGTTAAAACTGTTTGAAGGTAAAGTCATGGCAGGGGGTACTATTCAGTATTCAGCCCCTCCAGGATATTTCGATGACTGCGTTATGGCAGTTGGGCTTGCTGTGCTTCTTGCGAAGCGAAGGCAGCCTCGTAAATTAAACAATAACAGAAAGTATTTAACATTCAGCAATTCTAGTAAGCGTAGATTCTTGACAGGTGTTGCATGACAGACGAACAATACAATAGATTTGAGCACTTACGTTCTACTGTCTACGGTCAGTTTATAACCGAATTGAATACAGACGAAGATATGATGCGTGGTAAATACGCAAGCAATATCATTCCCGATGAATGGGTCGATGAGGGTTTGCAACCTACAGTCCCGCCAACAGCGTACAATGCAATTACTAATGCAGCTGATCATATTCTAACTACTCCTAGAACATTTGTTCCAATGCGACCAGTCAATGAAAGTATGGAAGCGTCAAGAGAGATAGCTGAAAAGCAAAGACAGTTCCATGATATGTGGTGGACTCGTGTCTTTGAAGAACAAGGCGATCCTCTAAAAAGAGCTACAAAAAAATTGATGCTTGGAAAAATGGTACTTAAGAAAACAATAGATTTTTCATACATACCAGATTTACCTGATGAAGCAAATGCAAATGATAAGCGGAAATTTAGAAGGCAACTGGAGAAGGTAGCCCGATCTAAGTTTCTGTGGAAGTTTGAATCTTTAGCACCAGAAACAATATTTGAAGATCCCAATACACCTTGGGACCCGCAATATGTATACGAAGCTACGAAGGTGGAAGCAGGTAACTTAGTCAAAGCCTACCCAGATTTAGAAGAGGACTACGGTCAAGGCGATATGATGCGTGAAGTTGATTACGTCGAAATGTGGACAAAGCCTAACGGCGATGACCCAGGGGAGTTCGTTGTGTGGGTAGATGGCAAGCGTTGCCATGAAGCCGTCAATCCGTATTCTTGGGAATCACCAGTATCAACAGATGAGTATCCAGTGTACGACGGGTACATACCGTACATCATTGCTGATCCTGGTTTTGGTGATGTGACTTCGGAAGCTAAACCAGAAGATAGGTATGTCTCTATACTTAAGCCCATACGTTCAGTTCTTATTTCAGAAGCCAGATACTTGACTGAAATGGAAGCATGGCTGCGTATGTATGTGTTCCCAGCATTGGTCACTGTCAATATGGGCGAGCTAGAAGATGGTGAAAAGGAAATACGCTTAGGACCAGGTAGTCATATTGATATGCGACCTGACCAGCAGCTTGATTTACTTAAGTGGGGTGAGGCTCCTGTTACGTTGATGCAAGGATTGCAACGTGTAAACAGCTACGCAGATTCAGCATCCAAGTTCGGAGCTATGGGTGGTATGCCTATGGTCGGTGTCGATACTGCAACGGAAGCAGATACACTATTTCGTAATGCTGCTACTAAACTAAGTGGACCTTTAAATGCTTTACAGCGGGCGTGTCAGAAAATAAACGCATGGGTACTGATGGACATTGAACATATCCTTAGTGCACCAGTTACTTTATATGGAGCATTTGAGTCAACGCCTAGTGAAGTAACGCTTGGACCTAGAGAAATAAACGGCTACTACTACAACACTGTAACCTTTGAAACATCTGATGCAGCTACACTCAACTCAAGGAAAGCACGACTCTGGGCAGATATGTACAGGATTATGCCAGGTTTGTCAGAGCGTACAGCTATGGACAAGATGGGTATTACCAATCCAACCTCAGAGCAAGAGGATCGTGCAGTCGAAGATATATTACGTTCTTCGCCTATACAGCAGAGTACATTACTTATGGCTTTGGCTGGTTTGGGGGATGCAGGTGAAGAAGTAAGACAAGCACTTCAAGCTACATTACAACAAGACGTACAGCGTGAACAAGGCAGAGGTGGCGACGAACAAGCTGCTACTACAGTAGATGAACAGGGTAATCCTCAAGAGCCTATCGTTAGTGAGGCACGTAGACAGGCAATGATTCAAGCTCCAGAAAGGCAGTTATTCTAATGCCAAACTATAGAGAAAGAATTGTACGAAGAGCTGCACGAACTGCTGCAAGACAAACTATGTTACTGCAAAGAGTAAACGCAGCGTTCGGTGAAACGCCAGCTGCGGAAGAACGCAGTGAATCGTTCTACGAAATTTCTGCGAGATTAGATAGAATAAATAATATACAAAGTGTACGCCGACAACAGGAAGCGATGGCAATAGTCAATTCAATACCGTCAACAATACAGCGTATACAAAGTGATATGAGCGGTGGTCAATAATGCCAGGTTATAAACGACGATACGGATTTTACCAAGATGGTGATGTTGCAATGCCAGCGTATGATTTCTGGGCTCCATCTGCTGTCCCTGTAGACCAAGGCGGAATACCTGGAGGGGCGTTTCTTCCATTAGGTGCAGTGGGGGGTGCTGCTGCATTAAATAGGTTTGGTGTAGGTCAGGCAATGTACGATCCTCTATTCAGAGGATATAGATCAGCACAAGGTCGATTTCAAAGACCAGGATTTTTTAGGAGTGCAAGTCCTACTCAATTTGGAGGAAGTACACCAAGAGCTTTTAGGGGGAGCACTTATAGGAATATGCTTAACCCATCTGCTATGCGTGGTGCTGCTACAGGTGGCTTCAGACCAGGTGTAGGCATGGGTCGTGTAGGAGCAGGTGCAGCGTTCGGTCTTGGTGGTTATGTTGCTGACGAAGCATTGACAGCTATGGGGCTTGATACCGCTGGTGATTACGCACAATGGGCTGCTTCAGGTGCGGGTATAGGAATGATGCTTGGACCTACTGGTGCATTGGTCGGTGCAGCTGGAGCTATGGGATTGAAAGCTGTCTTTGATATATTCGGCAAAGATAAAGAACCAGATCAATCAGAGATGTTTATATATAAAGCAGCTCCTGATACTGGGTTAGGTCAGGCACAAAAACTTGTTGCCAATGCACCTATACCTGAAGAATACGCTAACTGGATGACACCTGAACAGAAGCAAATGGTTCTTACGCAAGCAGCTCAAATACTTGGCGATGATATTGCAGCTGGTACAGAAGTCGGACCTGGAAAAAACGAGGTCAATAATAAAAAAGCAAGTCTAGTTGTCAATGGGCTGATAACACAATACTTAGAAGGTAAGAGTGCTATTGATGCACAAAATGCTGTGTATGGTGCATCTGGTATAAAACGTGGATCTTCAATGCTTGAACTTGCTAAGGCTACTGGCAATGAATCAGCCGTTCTTGCTCAAATGAAAAAGAGTGTGTTTGAACAAACAACTGGTACTGTATCTGTTGGAGCAGGAGTAGACGACGATGGGTCAGCTTATCAAATAGGAATGGCTCCAAACGGAGAATATATTAAGTATATAGAAACTGGTGAGGGTGAATACGATCCTACTGAAAGTTTGATGACAGAAAAGCAAAAAGCAGAGTTTCAGGCTGAGCTAAGTCGTGAACTTACGGGCATGGATAACGAAACGAAACGAGCTATCAATGAGAATAGCGTAAATGCACAGCTACTAGGTATCGCTTCGACAGCACGAACAGCAGACAAAGCACTTATTCAACGATCTAAAGAACACATCCAAAATCTTGGATTCGATTACAACAAGTTGATGCAAGCGGATAATCACTTCAACAGAGCACAAGATGAAGTTGAAGCACAAAATATATTTAACAATGCACAGCGTGTGTTTGAGTTTGACGCTGACTTCGGATTACGTTCTGACAAATTTGATTTTGAAAAAGATGTATGGGGCGAGGAATTTGCAGAGGGCAAGTTCCGTGATAGGCGAGATTACTCAGAGGGCGTTCGTCGATTCGATACTGAAATGGCAGAGAATCGAACGCAATTTGATATCAATGATCGTCGAAGGCTACAACAAATGCAGGAAGAGGCACGAAGAGCTGATGCCTCAATAGCACAAGAACTCAATCAAGCACGGCAACAAACATCAGATCGTATGCGAGAAATACTTGCTAACCCAGCAGACTATCTTGCAAGGTCATACGCTCAGCGTGGTGAAACAAGTCCGTTCGGAGAAACAACTCAAGCAGATCTTTACAATCAGGCAATGGGCGAGTACAACCAGTACGCTCAATACTTAGATGCACTCGGTCGTGGATTCAAAGCTGACCTTGCTGCTGAGGCACAAGGCATTAGGAATATGCGACAGCGAAGAGAGCTTGAAGCTGAAGAAGCCAATCTAGCAGGCATAGCTCCTGATCGTCCAGCTGGACCGATAACAAATGTATCGGACTTGACTGTTGATAACCTGCCAAAGGATAACCTGCCCACAGGACCCACAGGACCCACAGGACCCACAGGACCCACAGTTGATCCTGAAGATCCTACTGCACCTATTGATGATATTTCAGCAGCATTTCCATTCACACCAATTCGGTCGGTTAGGTTTCCAGGTACAGGGTTTGTACCAAGTGATGTACCAGAAACAATCGATGAAGGTGGAGGTGCTACTAGAATAAATACTAGATACGGACCAGGTGCAGGTGACGAAGCACCGCCAGAGACGTGGGAGTATATGCCTGAACAGTTCACACCAGGTTCAGGGGTAATGCCAGGTACATTTAGACCAATCGCTGTTCCTGCTAGGGGTGCAGATATTGATGTGGATGTTATTGATGAAACCGCCGAACCATCGTTCTCAACTCTTCAGCGTTTTCCAGGGTACGATGATTCATTCTTAGGGCGGGGGCAAACAGATATATCTCCTGCTAATCCGAACGTGCAACCAATATATTCTGCACCAGTTGGCGAAGAACCTGCTCAGTTCAGCAACCAGCCGATACTGCCAGCTAGTGGACGACCACCAGATTTCTTTGGGGTCGATGCTTTAACAAATGCTTGGCAGAATAGAGGACCACAAGGTCCGACGTATGATAAAGGCTATGGATCTACTGGTAGAAACTTACCTTTCGGTGTACAACGCTTCGGTCAATTTGAACAGCCATTGTCTCCGAAGTTACAAGAGATGTACCAATATGGCGATGACTACATGAAAAATATGTCAAAACGAAATATAGATGCACCAGTAGGCTATGGTATGGAACACGGTGGCGTTGCTCATGGATTCGGCAATCCTATAGTTGTAGGTGATTCATCTAGGAATAAAGAGAATCAAGAACTCGTCATGTCATTCGGTAATGCACCGATGGTCGTGTTGCCATTGAATGAGCGTCAGCAAGAAATCATGGAAGATGCTGGCGAGGTAGGTCCTCCACGAGCACAAATAGGTGGAATGTTTGGTGGTAATGCAAACTTCTCAACATTAGCTGAGATGCCATCAAGAACTGCTTTTGGTGGTACACAGTTTGGCTTTGGTATGGATAGACCTGTGACGCAACAAGAGATAAGGGCAAGGGGAGAAAGATTTTCTTCTCCCGCTGTACGGGACATATTTGCAGGTCAAACGCCTCAGTCCTTGAGATTTGGTTTCAATCTGTTTACACCAGGTCAACTTCAATCTCTTACAGGTGGTGAGCGTGAAGAGCTAAGAACTAGATTAGCTACAAGAAATAGAACATTAGAAGATGTCGAACAACAAGTAATGCGTCAATTCGGAGCTACAGGAACAAGGCGTGGTCGAAGGGTTTTCTAAGTGGTTAGCGATTACAGTGTAGCAGCACAGCAATTAGGTGCACCAAGCGGTTTTGCTGGTGCGTCCTCTGGTCGTGCTCCCGCCGTGTATGGTCGCCCAAGTCCTTATACAAATGTTCCTGCTGGATTTATTCCTCCATTACCAAGACAGCAACAGCCACAACCAGAAGAAGCTGGTGGATTCGGATTCAATACATTTTTCGAAGGAGATCAACTTCTAAGAACACTAGGGTTTGGTAGAGCACTAGAAGATTTGCGTGGCATTCCAGGTGTAGGTAGACCAGCAGCAGCTATCGCTTCTGAGTTTGCAGCTCCAGTGAACATAGCACTTGCAGCTGCGGGAGCACCAGGTGCATTGCGAGCGATACGTCCAGCAGTCGGAGCTACTGGAATATTGTCAAAGGGTAGAAGAATACTTGCTGGTGATCCAAATAGATCGTTGCGAGAGTCTACAGGAATATTGGGATCAATTATACCTGAAGGTACGTTTGCACAAAGGTTAGCTGGTGAGTCTGTTATTGGATTAGGTGCTCGAACTGCTGCTGAAGAATTAGACTTACCAGGTCCATTGAGGTTTGCAGAGCCAGTGCTTGGTGGAGCAGCAGGTCTTGTGCTCTTGCGTAAAGGACAGAAAAGATTTCCAGGTCTGGTCGGTAGAAATCGTGTTGACGCTAATGACGTATCTATCGAGGATCACATTACCAAGTTCTCTGACATTGACAACATAGGAGTTGACGATCCACGAAGAGCATTAACTCTAGGGGGAACTCAAACAAGAGATCAATTCAACAGGGTAAGCTCTCGTCTTCTTAGTAATGTGCCAGGTCTTCGCAATATTATGGGTAACAGTTTCTTGAATCCAGGTGTGGCGGATGTATATTTCCCAGCAAAAGCAGCAGCCGATTCTGCTAACAATGTTTTGACAAAAAAAATGGCTGAAGTTATAGCGGATACATCTCGACCAGGTAGGTTGCTTGATACTGAATCAGCAGCTAGGGGATATGTAAGGCTGGGAGATCTTAGTTACAACAAGAGTTTGTTTGAGGGTGAAAGTGGCTATCTGGACGAAATTGCATTTTCTAAGAATAAAGGTTTGAATGAGGATGCCAGCCGTATACGTGACGCTTTGAAAGCGGTAGAGAATTACGATGAAGCTCACGAAATATCATACAGAGCTTTAGCCAATGAAACTAAAGAGGCTCCTAGGCTGACGAAAGAAATACTGACTAGTGCTTTAGAACGTCAAAGAGCAAACATGCCAGAGGTTCCATCTAACTCTCTAGATGACTTATTGGTTCCGCTTGGTGAAGTAATGGAGCGTCACGCAGACGAAGGTATACGTGGTTACTTTCCACGAATAGCAAATTTTTCTAAAGATGATGACTTGACAGCTCAAGTCACAAGCATGTTCAGACAAAAGAGAGCTAAGGGTAATGAGCCGTTTGCTTATAAAACTATGTTCGAGCTTGGAGAGCAGTTGGATAAAACTGTTAATGAAATGTACTGGCTTGACCCTGAAGTGATATTACAGGCAAGAGTTCTTGGTTCTGCAAGGGCAGGCATGATCAATGATATAAGTAAAGGTTTCGCTGACATCGGTGTGACGGGTAAAGAGTATTTACAAAACAATGCACAGTGGGATGAACTTACAAGAGCAACAGATGCAGCAAAACTTGAGTACAAGAAAGCATTGAAAGTTCGCAAAGACAGTCAGATTAAGTTGAGGGCTGTTCAAAAAATACAAACAATAACGAACAACTTTGAAAAATATCTAAGAGGGGCAAAGCCTTCAGGTCCAAGGGTAGCCATAGATGACACTACAGCTGAAGCCACATGGAGAAACGTAATCAATGAAATGCGTAGAGCACGTACCAACGCACAAGAGTTCGGGGAAACTTCAGCAGTAGCAAGAGAATTACGCAACCAGATAAAAGCATTAAGAACTTTAGGTAACGAGCGATATGGTGTCGGTAGAGGTGTACCTGCTAGAGCTTTACCTGCATGGAAAAAGCGATTGGACAAAGAAGCGATAAAAATAGAAAAAGAACTTCAAAATCTCGAAGTTGAAAACACTACGCTACAAGACGAGGCAAGGTTACTCGCAGAAGAAATGGATATACTGAATGAACGATTTAGGCTTTCAGCAGAAGGAAGAGGCTTTTTTGATGAAGCAACTCAGGGGCAAAGGCTAACTGATGCGTTTCTACGCAGACCAGAAATTCCATTATTAATAGAAAAGAATACCAAGCTCATCGCAAGGTATCAAAAAAGAGCTGGTCTTATAAAAGAAAAAGTATCAGAGATACAAGACAGCGTAGACAGTATGGCTGGAAAATTATTAGAAGCTCCTCGTGATGCGAGAACTGCAGCACGTGAGGCACTCTCTGAACAAATGAAAATTGTCAATGCTCAAGTAAAAGCTCTAAATGCAAATGCACAGCAAGCATCTTTCAATAGGATGATTGATGCTTTTACAAAAAGAATTAGTGGTAGAGTTTCTGATACAGTAAAAAAATTGCAAAGTGATGTTGATGATTATGCAAAAGTGCAAACAGCACGTGATGCGTACGATGCGTCAAAAGCAAGGCAAGCTGACGCATTAAGAACGTCGCAATCAGAATTATTGTTAATGGATCGAGGTGAGCTTGCTGAAACAATACTGCAAAAGTTCCCTATGCTTCGTGGTAAAACTTTTACCCCAGAACAATTACGAAGTATAGAATCGTTAGTACGTGCTGATTTCGTACCTACTGAATTACAAAGAAAAGTTATAAAAGCAAACTCATTCCTCCGAAGTTTGATAGCAACATTTGACTTGTCTTGGTTGGGGATTCAGGGGTGGGCTGTCATGGCTAGTAAGCCAGAAGTTTTTATGATAGCAGCAAGTACAATGTTGCGGGCATTGAAAGATCCAGAGGTATACGCAGATTATCTAAAATTCAACAGACCTTGGGTCCGTCAAGCAGTAGCAGATGGATTGATTATCAACGACGATTTCTGGAGAGATGAGATTGTTGGTGGAGCACCATCGAGAGAAGTAATTAGGAAGGTAACGAAAAATATTAGGGGGGTAAAAGAAGGTGGTGAGATCGCTACAAAGATTATGGAAAAGTCTGATCAAGCGTTTACTACAGCTGGTAACGTAGCAAGGATTGAACTGTACAAAGCCTTTAGAGGAGTCAACACAGATTTAGCTTCATTAAAACTATCTGAAACAAGCACAGAAACAGGTAGGCAGATAGCCGAAGCAGCCAATCAGCTAACAGGTGCGTCCAAAGCCTACGTCTTTGATCCGATAAAATACTCTGTCTTTGCACCACGATACACCATAGCAATGTTCAAGAATATCTTTGACGCTGCTGGGTTATCTGAGAATAATTTGAAAGCACAGATTGTTCGTGAGACTATGCTCAAAGCAATAATGGCAGTTGCGGTTTCAACTTTCTTTGTCAATGAATTTATTACAGGAGAAAAAACAGACTTCAGACCTACAGTAAATGGGAGAGTAAATTCTAACTTCATGGTCGTCAAAGGTTTAGCTGGCAAGGACATTTCGTTATTTGGTCCGTATAGATCAAACATTAGATACTTAACAGATGCGTTTAGTGGCAACCCATTGACATCTACAAAAAACTTTGCTCGTGGAAAAGGAAGTCCTCTAGCATCTACCGTTGCTGATGTTATTCAAGGGCGTGACCTAGGCGGGAGACCGATCAATATAAACTCGTTGGAGGGATTTACCGACACTGCGTTAGGGTACGGATTGTCTAAAGTAACTCCTATTGCATTGAGCGATATCATTCGTAGTGCCCAAGAGGGTGGGTTGGAGGAGATAATATCCCCAGTCACTCTTGCTGAAATTGCTGGTGTTACTGCAATGGATAGGACCTCAATGGATCTCAAGGATTCATTAGCACAACGCAGATTCAATAAAGGATATAGAGAACTTACAGGAAAAGAGCGAGATCAGTTACGTGAAGAAGATCCTGAGATGTTCCAGCTCGCACAAAAAGAATTACAGCGTAGAGCTAAGTACGATCCTAAATCACAAGGCATACTACGTGCTCAGGAAATTGATCAGGAAAGAATATCTAAAGAATCGCAACTTGTTATGGCTTTTGAATCAGGGCAGATAGATGCAAAATCTTTTAGAGATGCAATGTCACAGCTCTCATCTGAAGCATCAGCGTTGAAGTCTGAAGTACGTGGTGCGACGGGTGAAGAAACGAACGATAGTGTACTCAGTCAATACTATGCAACGATGGAAGCTGCTGAGATGGCTCCTAATATTATTGATTGGAACCTACAGGAAAAATTAGAAAACGATTTGCGAGCACGACTAACACCAGAAGAAATAAGAATTATAGACGAACGGAGTGGGCAAGAACATGCACCTGAAGCAGCTTGGTACTTCGAGAACAAAAAGATAATACAAAATTCAGGATATTTCGGAACCTTGGATACGGCGTTCAATCAATTATCGGCGGGAAGATTTAGCAATTTAGGTATATCTTCCTACAATGAATTAGCCATAGCACTGCGAAGGGCAGAAAAACAAGGTAATATGACAGCAGTACGTAGACTAAAAGAGATCTCTAAACAAGTAGAGCGTCTGTCGGATAGTATGCGTAGGACAATGAGAAAACAAAATCCAAAGTTGGATACTGCACTTCTCCAGAATGGGTATGTATCAAAGCCTATTTCTTGAGTAGTCCTGTAAACACATAAGGAAGGTCAGTATGGTAAGTGAACAAGATGTAGTTGAAGCAGTCGATGAAGAAGTCGTCGATGAAGTAGCTGTTGATGAGGCTGTGCCTGATCAAGATGCTGGCGGATTTGACGCTCCTGAAGAGTCTGGCGGAGAAGAGTCTGAAGCTCTTAGTAATATTGATCAACTTATATCACGTTTGGATAGTGTCGAAAGTACGACGAAAGATATCGATTTCATTAAGCACAGAGTCAATAGTGAACTCAGTCGCTTAGAGAACATCCAGTCACGAGTCGATACTCTAGACCAAACACGCAATAATTTGGCTACTGTAGATCGCATACAGGATTTGGAACAGCAGCTCGCTGATGTCAGTGCCCTGCTTTTGTCTTCTGAAATAGTAGATGACAATACAAAGATTGCCTTGCGAGAACGGCAACTGGAACATCGCCTCCAACAAATCGAGAACGGACGCAATGACAACCAGCAGCAACAGGAACCACAGCAGTTGCAAGAAACAAGCACTGATTCACAGGCTATATGGGACGATGCAACTAATTGGGTTGCACAGAAAGTTAACGAAATAGGATATAAAGCTGATGATATTCCTGCCCAAGTGTGGCAAGAAGGAGCCAAAAGCGGTTCTCCTATTCGTGCTTCTGAGTTTGTACTGGCATGGGTACAGGAACAGATGAAGGGAGCCAACGCTGCTGAAGTAACAGCAACGAAAAAAAAGGCTGCTGGAAATGGGACTCCCTCACGCAAGTCAAATACGGCATCTATTGATTCATTAGTCCAAGCCTATGGAGAAGGGAAAAGCATTACCGCTACTGAGAAGAAGCGTGTAATGGAACATCTAGGAATAAGATAGGAGCTATATAGTGGCTACCACAGGTAACACTACTACTACTAATCTGGCTGATAGTCTTCCTACGGTAATTGCTGCTGCTCGCATTGTTCGAGAATATGAAGGAACAATGACGAGTGATTCAGTTGTCGATAAGGTAACTTTAGCAGAGAACAGTGGTACTGGATGGAACGAGGTTCGTTTGGACAAGCTCACCGCAACAGGTGTAGCTGAAACTGCAACCCTTGACAATCCACAACAAATGTCAGACTCGCTATTGACTCTTACACCAACAGTTACAGGTATTCAAACCATCGTAACTGACCGTGTATACCGTCGATTAGCTAGTAATGTATTGTCGCAAATTGGTCAACTAGGACAAAATGCTATCCAACGTAAGAAGGATAAAGATGGTCTAACACAATTAGATTCATTCTCAACTTCTCTCGGTGGAGCAGGATCTACCCTTACTGTTGGTCACATTTCTGCGGGGCAAAGCCGTATATTCGGTAACACAACTGAGCCTGCACCTCCAGGTAACGTCTCAGTCGTATTGCACCCATTCCAGCTCAAGGACATTCAGGATCAATTAACAGTAGGTATTACAACTACTGCTTCTAATGGTGCTG
>VTLG01009458.1_pt1 | contig 32425 bp, 30 predicted proteins | sample 4694571 | NCBI WGS metagenome assembly VTLG01 (sample SAMN12604809, study PRJNA352737) | marine metagenome | biome: ENVO:00000447; feature: ENVO:00000209|ENVO:00000569|ENVO:01000036; material: ENVO:00002151; isolation source: viral sequences binned using virsorter ...
CAGCTAGATTAACATTGTCTGCAAGTGCATTTTATCCTGTTACAAATAACCAAATAGACTTAGGTACTAGCTCACTAGAGTTTAAAGATGCATTTTTTGATGGCACTGTAACTGCTGACGCTTTTGCGGGTCCTTTAACTGGGGATGTTACGGGTAATGTATCCGGTACAGCCGCTACTGTTACTGGAGGGACACAAGCTAGTATAACTACTTTAGCAGGTGTTACGTCTTTAGGAGCTGCGGGAGCTACTACTAATATAGTTGCAGGCGATGTAACTATGTACAATGCTGTAAATGACGGAAATCCTACAATCAGTTTAGGCTCTAGTGCAAACGAGAGATTATTAATTACCGCAAATTATACTGGAAGTGCTCAAACTTTAGCATCGGTAGAATTTGCTACTGCTACTGCTTTAACTGGGGCGGATGCAGGAAAATTTGTATTTGATGTAGATGGGACAGATATTGCCACTATAGATGACGGTGGTATAGACCTAGCTTCTGGTAAAAGCTTTACAATTAACGGGTCAGCTATTTCTACCGATAATACTATGGGTGATGGTTTTGTTATTGAAGATGACGATGGTACAGAGGTTACCCTAACTGAAAACAAAGAAATGAAAATAATTGGGTCAGGTGTGACTACTAACTGGACGGATACTTCCGATGGTAGTGATGGCGACCCATACGACTTAACTATAACTGTTGATGCGGCACAAACTGGCATTACATCTATTTACGCAACGGATTTAATTTTAGGTGAAGATGCTCAAACTGCTATCGACTTTGGTACGGCTAACGAAATAGACTTTAAGGTCGATAATGCTGCTAGGCTAACTTTAACTGCAAGTGCGCTATACCCGGTTACAGACAACCAAATTGATTTAGGAACTAGTTCGCTAGAATTTAAAGATGCTTTCTTTGATGGTACGGTTACAGCAGATGCGTTTGCGGGCCCTATTAATGGAGATTTAACTGGAACTTTACAAACGGCTGCCCAAGGAAATGTAACTTCTCTTGGAACCTTAACAGCTCTTACAGTCGATGACATTGCTGTAGATGGCAAAGTAATTACTATGACTGGCAGTACGGATGATACGGCGGTTATGACCGTTGGAACTAACGGTACATTAACCATAGAAACAACTGATACCGCAGCAGCTGCAGCTAATATTCAAATTACCGCTGACGGTACTTTTGAGGTTGACGGATCTACGATTACCTTAGATTCGGCAGGAGATATTGAATTAAACGCCGATGGTGCGGATGTAACCTTTAAAGACGGTTCTGCTACTACATTAACCGTTACTAACTCTAGTAATGATGCTGTGTTAACTGTAGGTACGCAAGATAAAGATTTCCTAGTTAAAGGAGATGATGGCGGAAGTGCTATAACAGCACTTACATTAGATATGTCTGAAGCAGGCGCTGCATCGTTTAACAGTACTGTAACAGCTACTGGATTTATTATAGGTAGCGCTAACATTGCTGAGGCTGAACTAGAAATGATTGACGGAATTACCGCAGGTACTGCCGCAGCTAGTAAAGCTGTTGTATTAGATTCAAACGGTGATGTTGTAATAGCGGATAGCGATAAGTTTAAATTTGGTGCTGGCAGTGATATGCAACTATATCACGATGGCTCTAACTCATATATAACTAATGCTACAGGCGCATTAAAATTAGCAACTGAAACTAGTGGTATTGCGATTACTATAGGACATTCTACTTCAGAAGTTACAGTTGCGGATAATCTTACAGTATCAGGAAATTTAACCGTATCTGGAACGCAAACGATTGTAGATACGGTAACAATGCAAGCTGAAAACGCTGTTATATTTGAAGGGGCTACAGCGGATGCTCACGAAACAACTTTAACAATTGTAGATCCTACAGCTGATAGAACAATTTATTTACCTAATGCTACTGGATATACGGCTTTATTAGCCGCAGCTAGTACAGATACAATAGCCGCTACTCCCGCAGAACTTAATATTATGGATGGCGGAACTTCCGCTACTTCTACTACAGTTGCAGACGCAGACCGAGTAGTATTAAATGATAATGGGACTATGGTTCAAGTAGCGGTTACAGATTTAGCTGCTTATTTTGATGACGAAATTACAGCTATGCCAAATTTGGTAACTACTGGAACTTTAAATTCAGGAGCAATATCTTCTGGGTTTGGTGCAATTGATACGGGGTCTTCAACCATTACTACTACTGGACTAATTAGTGGTGGTTCACTTGATATAGATAATGTTTTAATTAACGGGACAACTATAGGACATACTGATGACACTGACCTTATGACTGTTGCTGATGGATTACTTACCGTTGCTGGAGAAATTAGCGTAACTACTTTAGACATAGGCGGAACAAACGTAACATCTACAGCTGCAGAGCTTAATATACTTGATGGTGTCACCTCTACAGCTGCAGAGCTTAATATTATGGATGGAGGTACAAGTGCTACCTCTACTACGTTAGCTGACGCAGATAGATTGGTAATGAATGATAACGGTACTATGAAACAAGTAGCTTTAACGGATTTACAAACTTATTTTAGTAGGGGTTGTAGCGTTAGATTAACCGCAGACGTTTCTTGTGCAACTAGTGGTACTGCAGTTATTTTAGGAGAAGAAATAAGTAGCGTAGATGGGGGAACTTGGACAGAGGCTTATGACGTTGGGGGATTACATGACGGGTCTAGTAACACAGAACGGTTTGTTTTTGGTGCAACTGGGAAATATTTAGTTACAGTAACGCAACAATGGGCCGCTGATGCTGCTGGATATAGGCAAGTTGAAATTATGTTAAAACCAAATGGTGTTACGGCTTATTCAGTATTAACCGATAGGATTAGCTCTGCGCCTGGAGATGTACCAGCCATATCTGCTTGCTCTACTGTTGTAAACGTAACTAATGTTGCGGATTATATTTATGTTCAAGCAACTCAAACTAGTGGAGCAGCTTTAAGTATTATGGGAAATAGCAGTGGGACTGCTACCCAAGAAACTACTTTAACAATTACACGACTTGGAGCGTAAAAAATTAAATGGCTGTACGATATTTTGGACATACAGTTGCAGGTTTAGCAAGTGATAAATCAAGCGTATCACCTTCAGCGAATGAGACGGGTTTAATTTTTGTAGAAACAGATACTGATAAAAAGTATCAGTGGGACGGGGATAGTTGGAATGAGTTAGTTGGACAAGGAACAGGCGCTGGTACTTTATCATTAACTGCGGATAAAAAACTTTATAAAGGCGCTGGAGTATATGTAAATACAGACGGACACGCCAGAGCTATGTCAAATCATAGAGATAGGCACACTGCTGTAATTAGTAGTGACACAGGTGGTAAATTTTCTTATGCAGTTTTTGATAGTTACAATAATCGAATTGTTTCTATACATTCTGATAGCACTAATATTCAAGCAAGAGTTGGAGAAATTTTAGCCGATGGTTCTATAGATTGGGGAACTGAAACTGCTATTCAAACCCATTTTGGTAGTAGTGCTGCTCAAGCAACTGGTCATACGTTTACTGGATGTTTTGACTCAAATGTTAATAAAGTAGTTTTTTATTTTACTGCTACGGATAATAATGAGTTACATCCGCTTGTTCTTACAGTAGACCCTAGTGATAATTCTTTTACTCAAAATACTATTGGAGATGGAAGTCCTAATACTGATACTGCTGTTCTTGCTTTGGGCGGAGCAATAGCGGATTCTTACACAGCTGGGTGTTGTTTTAATGCTAATAATAATAGCCATGTAGTTACCGCCCAACGAAAAGCAGCGTCAGGACAAGAAACAGTAGTTAGTTTAGCTGGAACATTAAATAGCAGTGGTGTATTTACTTGGGGGTCTATTGTAGGCATGCAAGGAGAAAATACAGTAACTGCTTCCCAAAATCAAGTTAAAGTAGTAGATATTCCAAATACAAATCATGTAGCTGTTATGTGGGGAGAAACAGACCAACATTTATATGTAAATAGAGCTACTGTAGATGCGTCTTCCTCGCCCCCTTCTTTAACTATTGGTACTCAAGCAGAAATAGTTGATGATGATGGGCATACACGTTTTGGCGCAGATATGGCATGGGATTCTACAAATTCAAGAGGTATGGTTGTTAGTGCTCATCACGATAATACTGGATCTGCTACACGGGTTCATTATAGAGCTTTTACCGTTAGTAGTAATGAGATAGCCTTAAATACAGCAGAAGCAGATGTAGCAGCAAGTACTTACTTACATAGACCCGCTATTGCCTTTAATGCAGATGCGGGGCATTTTATTATAGCGGCTCAGGATACTAATAATTATGGGCTAATGTATGTAGCTACTCCAAACGGTAGCGATGAAACTCTTTCTATAGGAAGCTCTATAACATTTGAGTCAGATGATATACAACCATTTTATCCAGTAGATGTAGTAGGACCTAGAAATATTGTAGCGGTTTATTGTTCAGCAGGCTGGGGAAATATTCGAGGAGTTTTGTTACATTACACAACTAATGCTAGTAAGAACGTAGAAGGAACTTTTTTACAAGATGTAACAAATGATTTTGATGGAGATGGTTCATACGCAACATCTTCTGCCTCTGCCCAAGGAACTCCGATACAGTGTATAGGGGTATCTAGTGCTGATTATGCAGATAATGCTACAAATTGCTCTATAATAACTGCGGGAGGAAAAGTAACTGGTTTAAGTGGTTTAGTAAAAGGGACATCATACTATCTAAATAAAGATGGGGGTTGGACATTAAATGCCCCATTAAGTGCTGGAGCATCAGATCTACGAATTGGGGTAGCTTTAAGCGCAACTGAAATGTTAATAGTAAATGATTTAATATCGGATTAATGGTGAAATTATGGCGATAGGATATATAGGAAATACAGTATCAGGGTTATCTAGCGACCCAAAACCTAGCCCTTCGGCTAATGAAAAAGGGTTAATTTTTGTTGAGACTGATACGGATAAAATATATCAATGGGATACTGATTCGTGGAACGAAATTGCAGGTTCTGGAGGTACTACTACTACATTAGTTGCTAATGGAGCGCTTACGACAGGTAAAGGTGTTTATGTAGACAGCAACGGTAAAGCTACGGCACTTGCTGAAACGTATGCTGCTGTAGTTAATACTAGTATAGGTTCCGCAGGTGGGGCAGTTAGACCTATTATGTGTTATGACACGAACGCAGATAGGGTTGTAGTAGCCTATCAACGTGAATCGAATAACCACGGAGAATCTAGGGTAGGAGAGGTAAATGCAGATGGAAGTATTTCATGGGGGACGGCAGTTGAGTTTGACCAAGGTAGCACTTCTCAAGGTATAAGACCTTTATGTATGGTTTTTAATGCAAGTACTAATAAAGTTCAAATTGTTTATAATAGTTACGATACTGGTGGAACAAATAACTATAAACTTTATTCCAAAGTAGGCACTGTAGATAATAGTGATAATAGTATTACATGGATACCTTCTGGTAATTTAGAGTATCCAGAAATGGGTCACCATCAGGGTTATTTATCAGGTACAGCAGTTACACAAGGACAAGCAGTTTATCATCCAGGTGCTACTAAACTGTATTGGCATTATATACAGAGTTCGGCTAATGTTAGGCAATTAGAAGTTTTAGACCCTAGTGGCACTCCTGATCCTGACCATCAGTCGTTATCAGATTCGACACCATTCAGTAACACTAGCACAGCGAGTTGGACTGGTATTGCATATGCATCAGTAAATAGTACCCATAGATTACTTTTGGCTACTGCCACTGATAGTGGCGGTAACGGTTATGGGCAACTAGTTTGTGGAACAGTAGAAAGCGATGATGACGATGTGTCATGGGGTTCGGTAGCAACATTTGTAACTTCAGACCTATATATTCCAAATGACGTTGTTATAGGCTGGGACAGTGACAATGAAAAAGGGCTTGTCGTATACACAGATAATAACTCTTATGGTAAATTCGCTACCTTTACAATTAATACAGGAACCAATGCCATAACTGTTAATAGTGGCACTAATGAAGCTGGATTTTTTATGAGTAGTGATATTAACTCAGTTAATATTATGTACAATGAGGATGCAAATCATTTTGTAATAGCCTATAGAAACAATGATACCTACGATGATATACATTTCAAAACAGCTACCCTAAACGGCTCAGATAATACCGTTTCTTGGTCCTCGAATGATTCAACTGGAGGAATAGTTATATATACTGGTAGTAGTAGTAATGAAGCTCGAAGTACCGAGCTTACATATTCACCAGCAAATATTAATATGGTTAATTATCCAGATGCCACTCCCGGCGTTCTAGTATGTTGGTGGAGAGACGTTGCATCGACTGGTTCTCCGCAAGGATATGTAACACGGTTAGCGAATTTAGGAACAAATTATAACCAAAGTGCTGGGGTAACTTTATCAGATGAAGAGCGAGTAATAGGGTTGTCTCAAGGAACTTTTAGCGATGGGCAAACAGCAACTATTACGTTAGCTGGAGGTACTAATACAAGCGTTCCGGGAGGTTCAATTACAGGGGAATCATCCCTTACAGTTGGCAGTACATATTATTTATTAGGTGACGGAACTTTAAAAAAAGATGCTCCTAGCGCTGTAAATAGTGTTACGTTAGATATTAGAATGGGAATTGCTTTATCAAGTACGAGTTTATTTATTTTAAATGATGTGGTGAGTTATTAATATGAGCACAGCTTTTGTTAAAAAAGAAACTAATGTTATAGTTTTAATTTATTCAGATGATGCTACGGTTGTAGAGTATCCTACTCATAATACGTATGTTGTTACAGATCACGAAATTAAAACTACAATTGCAGGTTTAAACGAGTTAATGGTTGTATATAATTTAACTCTTCCAGACGATTATGAACATATGAAATATTTAGCTAAACAAAATTTAGTTGAAAATATTTGGGAAATTTCTTTAAATCCAAAGTGGGACTTTATTGTTGCCCACACAGCACAAATAGAAAAAGCAAAAACTAATATGAAGGCAGGGCTTTTATAATGGCTATATCATATTTAGGACATACAGTTTCAGGCTTATCTAGCGACAATAAATCATCCATATCAGCTGACGCTTATGAAAAAGGATTGTTATTTGTCGAAACTGATACAAATAAATTGTATCAATGGGACACAGATTCGTGGAATGAAATAACTGGGCTGGACGGAGGCACTTTAAGTTTAACCGCTGATGGACCTATTACCGCAGGAAAAGGTGTATATGTTACTTCAGATGGTAAAGCTAAACAATTGCAGTACGCTTCTAAAGTAGGACCTGTAGCACTAACTGCAAGTGATAGGGAAAATCAAGCAATCGCTTATGATAGTAATACTGATAGACTTCTTTTGTTTTATAATAATACTGGTAATTCTGTTTTATATTCACGGGTATTTAAATTTAATGCAGATGGTACGGTAACATTAGGCACTGAAACTACTATTGCTAGTTCATTATCGAGCGCAACAGTAATGGGGTTAGTTTTTGATTCTAACAGAAATAAACTTGTAGGTTTGTATGAACGAGACTCTAATTTGTATTCTCGTGTCGGTACTATTACAGGTGGGAGTACCAATAGTTGTAGTTGGGGTAGCGAGGTTGCAGTTAATAGCCGAGGAGCCTTGCATGTAATTTCCTTTGCTTCAACTTTTGATAGTCACCGAAATAAAATTGTTGTTGTAGCCGACCAAGAGAGTAGTAAAAATGGCTCTATTTCAGCTGCTACAGTAAATGTTGGAACCATAGATGCTAATGGAGATATTTCTTGGGGAACACCTGAAGGACTAGACGCTGCAAATGAGTCTACTTTAGAATGCCAAATTGTTTATATGCCCGCTAAACAACAAAGTATTATTGTTTATAGTGATGATGCAGATAGCGACGGAGAACAAGATTCCAGAAATGCTCATGCTAGAACATGTACTTTAGCTGCTGATGGCGGAGTTTCATTAGGTTCTGAAGCAACTTTATACTCTAGTGAAGATAGAGGTTTACTGTCGGCAGCGTGGGCAAACGACTTAGAAAAAGGTATTGTAGCTTATCTAATGGATGATGGCGGCACTGAAGGTCAAGATGTAAACTACAAAACTTTTACTGTAGATAGTAATACTGTAACTTTTCAAGAAAGCGGGGAATTATCTGATGACCGATGGAGCGCTGGTTCAGCCCTTATTTATAGTGAAGCCGCAGGGCATTATATGTGGTTTGGTAGAAGTGGTACAGGAGGAACCCGTTTTATGACTACAATAGTAACTCCTAATAGTTCAGACAATACTGTTGTAATAACTAACGATTTTACTGAACAATGGGGCGAAAATGATTTAGTAGATCCAAATTATAACATGATTAAAAATGTTGTATATGTAAACGAAGATTTTGGAGCGGGTTCTAGTAAGGGGTTAGTTTTTGCAGTAGAAGAAGAAGATACTGATATAATTCAAGGATTTAGGTTTATGGCTTCATTAAGTACTGGAGCTTACGATACTACTACCCCAGCAGTAGATGCTGAAGAAGTTATAGGTATAGCTACCACTACCGTAGCAGATGGGGCTACAGTTAAAATAGCTGTTACAGGTAGTATAGTAACAGGATTAAGTGGGCTAACAGCAGGTAAAGGTTATTACGTAGATGGCTTAGGTGGGGGATTAACGGCAGATGCTCCAGCAGCTGCAGCTTTTGATAACCGCATCGGAGTAGCTTTATCATCCAGTAAATTATTAATTACTAATGATGTTGTATCAGATTAGTATAAATAACTAGTATAATAATATATACGCCTTTGGGCGGAAGATGAGAAAAGGAGATAACAATGGCAGAGATAGACGTACAAAACGATTTGGATGCAGTAAACAACCAGATTGAAACCTTTGCTGAAGAGCTAAGGAAAATAGATGCGGCAAGGGAAAATATAGTAACGCAGATCACAAATTTAAATGGGGTGTCGATGTATTTGAGGGGCAAACTAGCTACTGATGAAGAGGTAGTTGAAGAAGCTCCTTCAACTGAAGAAGATTTAGAAAGAACTTCAGAGTATCCTGCAGATACATCTTAAACATTAGAAGGGGGCTTGATGCCTACAACTGATTTTAGTTTTACAAGTGTACTAACTTATAACGGTTCTAATTATGGCGATATGACTTTAGAAGCTCAAAAACCAGGGGGTACTTCGTTTGGGGCTTTTGTTGAAACAAGTCATTTTTTATATTTAGGGCATGACAGTAAGTTTGATATGGCCGTGTTTGATATTGATACTGCAGGAAGTCTCGGAACGTTAAAATATGAATACTATAATGGAAGTGCTTGGGCAGAATTTAATCCATCATCTGCTTTATACGCTACGGATCCAGATGATAATGAAGATGCTCAATACGCTTTTGATAAAGATGGGGCCGAATTATTTCCTGAAAATCGTTTAGATAATTGGGCTACTACAGCTATAAATAGCACTACTAAATATTGGATACGAATTTCTAGCCCAACTAGCGTTACAACCGCCCCAACCTTTAAGCGCATACAAATGCGTCCATTAGCGGCTTATTGTACTAGTCAAGATGTGTTTAATTTAATGCAATTAAGTTCAGTTTTAGGTGGAACTGATTTTACAACATCTACTACTCCTACTAAAGCTACTATTGAAAAATTTATTAATGAAGCTCAATCATATATTGATTATAAAACTAGAAAATCGTGGCGGCCTAATTTAGTTTTTAATGAATTTCATGATTTTAATTTAAGCGGGTTTAAATTAGATCGTCCAGATCCTGTTAAAATTTTAGATTTAAAAATTTGGAATGGTTCTAGCTGGGATTCTAAAACCCAAGGACGTAAAGGGGATTTCTTTTTATCTACTGATACAGGAACTATTCATTTTTCTAGATATTTTTTATTACCTGCTAGGTTTCAATCCTATAATGCTCCTGTGTGGAGATGGGGTGGTGGAGAGTTTATCCAACCTATTAAAGTAACATATATAAATGGTCGGGATTTTAATACTGATGTGAGAGAAAACGGCATTGTCCATGATGCATGTCGAAAAATAGCTGCTATCAATGTAGCTAGAAGCGCTGATTTTGGAGGATTAATTGTAAGTGGTATGGACAGAGTCCCTACTCCACAACGATTAGAAAGTTGGAAATCTGAAGTAGATGAGCAGTTAGAAAGTTTGGCTGCGTTTGAAATCTTTTAAGGAGTAGGCTATGGCTGAACCTATACCAGTTACCAATGTTTTAAGTGAATTAAATGGGCAATGGAATGCTTCTAATGTAACAAAACCCCAAATTGTAGAAATGAATGGGGCTGATTCTCCTATGAGAATTGATTTAAATAGAGCGGATTATTTAATTGGAAGGCCAGGAAATCCTTCTATGGAAGAAACTCCGTTAGGTAATTGGACATATGTTAATCGAACTTATGTGGTTAATATTAACCTACAAACTAGAGAAAGTAGACAACGATTGTATGATTTAATGCAAGAAGTTAGACGAATTTGTCATGCTAGAAGACACGATATGACAAATTTCCAACGTATTCAGTTTCTTAATTTTAATGAAGAAATAGGGGAACAGTTTAATGTTTGGAACGGAACTATTAATATCCAAGTCGTTAACGATAATGTTTTAGCAGAAAGTTAATAAAAATGAGTATAATATAAAGAACAAAAAATGTTCTTTTTCAATTGAGGAGGAAATATGGCAATATATAGGTCGGATCAAGCGCAACTAACATTCGGCACTGAGGCAACCCCTGGAGGCTACCCGGAATTAGCAAGTTCCGTTACTGATGGAACTGGTACAGCTAGAATTAATATGGGAGATGGCTTACCTGCGGGTAGCACTGAAATTACTGTAGATAACTTTTCTAACATTACTGCAGGAGAATTTGTTCAAATTGGGCCTACTTTAAGTGGGGCTTCTTCTGGAACAGCCGCAAATGTAACATTTGAATCAGAAATTAGAAAAGTTGACTCTGTTAGTGGGACTACAGGGATTACGTTAGAATTGCCTACATCTTTCTTCCATGCTAATGATACCGATATTCAAGTAGTAACGGCTGTATCTGACACAACTAAAGATAAATTTATTACCCAAATTCCAGGAGTATACGAAACTGTAGATTTACCTGATCCAGAAATGAATATTGAGCCTAGATATTTCTTAGGGACAGCTTCCAAACGAAATTTTTACGGTGCTTATAGTGGGCAGCAGACATATACTGGATCTGTAGGATCCTTTGTATTATTGGATGGAAAACCTTTACGATTTCCAATAGGAAAAGTAGTATCTGATTGTGCTGCTACTTATACAACAAACCGTACTCGTTTAAATGGTAATCATAAAAAAGGGGACTCATGGATTTTAGTCGTAGATGCTGATAATATTGCTCAAGATACTTATATAGGAATTGATCTTCCTACCGCTTTAAGTGAATCTACTACTGTATCTAGTGTGGGGGAAATTAGAAAAGTTGTGACATCAGCTGGCAGTAGCCATTACCTACAACTAGACTATCCATTACAATATGATCACACTGCAGCCGGGTCAGGAACCACTCAAGTAGTTAATTTATCTGGATCGGGAGTTTATTATACGCATACTATTTTAGAAACTACAGATTTAGATTCCGTTACTTGGCACGCTCACATGAAAGCTTCCAATAGTACTAGTTCTACTGCAAGAGAAAATGAGGATTTTGACAGGCGTTATTTCGGAGGTAAAATAGGCAACGCTACTATTTCTGCTGAAGAAGGCGGAATGTTAACGATGTCTTGGGATTCAGTAAACTTTTTAGGAATGATTCATAATCAAAAATTTAATAGTAATTATGGATCTGGTGCGACCGAATTGCCGTTTTACTCGTTAATGGAAACTATTAGCAGTAGTGATGTAGATTTTCCTACAACTGAACCTTACTATTTTTCAAATGGTGAAGTTAGTATGTTTGGTCAAACTTTAGCTAGAGTTAGAAGCTTTAGCCTTTCGGTAAATAATAATGAAGAGCCTAGATATTATATAGCAAGACAAAAAGGTAGGCGTAGAGGACCATCCGAAATTAAAGAAAATCGCAGAGAATACGGGATGTCCGTTTCCTTAGCCCTTCCTGATGCTACTAGCTCAACTAGTGCTACAGCTAGAACTTTATTTAGTGAGTTACTCCTTGAAGGAGATTACGGTTCAGGAAAAGCTGGTTTTAATATAACTCTAACCTTTACACGAGGGACAAACGATACTATTACCATTACAATTCCAGATGATGGAAGTGCAGGAACGGGGGGGAATGAGCAAGGAGCTTTTATAAGAACTGCTCCCCATGCCTTTGGAACAGATAACCCATATCAAGTAGATGCAGACGTTCTTTTTAGAAATTTAAAGATTACTGTTGTAGATTCACAACATTATTACCCATAATTTAAAATTAAAATAAAGTGGAGGATAGATGGCACAAACAAAAGCTGGGCTTGCTCAATCGTTTGACTTAGATAAGTATACTATTGACAGTACGCCTATAGAACAGACAATTACTATTGAAGAAACTGGAGACTCTTTTCAAATTACTTATAAAGTATTAGGTTGGGCACAACGTAATAAGTTAATTGCTAAATATTTAACTTGGGATGATTCAGGTGGAACGGGGTTTGATGCAGATGGTTATGTTAGAGAGTGTTTACGAGAAATGCTTATTGACACCCCATGGGGCAAAACCACAGAAACATTTTTAATTTCTATTGATTCCCGCTTAGGGGCAGCTTTAGAACAAATTGTTCCTCAAGCGTTTTCAAATGCTAGTCAAGGAGATGTAGATAACGTAAAAAAAGAGTAATGGCCTTTCTTAGCGGAGTTAAACAACATTCAGTTGAAGAAGGCCTAGCATTTCAGTATTGGATTACTATTTTATCATTATTAAAATTAGGACTTCCATATGATGTTATTTTAGAATTAACACAGGGAGAATTAGAACTGGTCATGGGAATTACAGCGGCTATAAAACAAAGAGAAAATGATGAAATTGAACGTCAACAAAGAGCTAATAATTTAAGGAATTCTAAATAGTATGCCAGAAAATGTCCCTTTAGTAGCACAAATACTAGTAAACCACTCTAATCAATCTAGTCAAAGAACTGGAGGAGGGGGTCAAAGATCTACGCCCACTTCTGCAGGTGGAGAAACTCCAGACGGTAAAAAACAAAGTAAAGTTTTACAATCTATTAGAAACTACGCAAAAACGCAAACTGAAGCCGCTAAAGAATCTGCTAAAACAGGTAAATTTAGTTTAGCTAAAGCTATTGGGATGAACTTTACATTAGGTTCTATTTTAAAACAATCACAAATTTTTGCTAGTACAGCGGGTTCGATTTTCCAGATTATGGGTGCTTTAGTTGACGTTATTTTAGCTCCTTTTGTACCTTTAATTGTTCCGTGGATTAGGAAATTAGCCGAAGCAGTACCTGCGGCCGCAGAGAAAGCACGGGAATTTCAAGAATGGTTAGTTAATACTGCTTGGCCTTATGTAGTTGGAATTTGGCAAAAATTGCCCGAATGGTTAAGGGATGGTATCTCTAAACCTTTACAATATCTAATTGGGACTTATTTAGTTTTAAAATTTACTGGACTATTAAATATTGTAACTAGTTTGTTATTTATGGGATTTGGAGCGGCCAATAAAACGTTAGCCGCTATATTATGGGTAGTTAGTACGCAATTAAAAATTGCAAAAGCTGGGGCTGTTTTTGCTAAAGCAGCGGGAGCCGGATCCATGGGAGCTATATTAGCAGGAATTTCATTGTCTTTACTTACATTAGTAGGGGTTGTAGTGGCTATTGGAGTAGCTCTAGGATTTGTGTGGCGCTGGTTAAAGAAAAAAGATGATCCGGGAAATATGGGGCGAAGAACTCGATTTCTTCCAAATGACGAACCTTTGGTCGCACGCTTAATGCCTGATTGGTTAAAAGAGTGGGCGCTAGAGGGTCCTACGGATGAGCAGACAAAAAGTTGGTGGGAACAGCTATTAGGATTTATTTTATTAGGACTTAAACCAGTAATTCCGGGCCTAACAGAAATTTCTCCAGAGATACCAAATTTAGGTGTTGATAATGGTGCTGTACAGGCTTCACTTATAAATGACACGGGGAGTTCAAATGGTCCCATTGTGACTGGTGGGTCTGGTAATGTTTTACCTGGACCCAGGGAAGCGATTATTACAGTTAACAATAATACCGATGCTAGTGTTACAGTTGATGAAACAAAACGACAAGAAAGACCTACAGGTGGAGGATCTTACTATTTTGACCATATTAGAGGCGTATGGGTAGAATTTGGGGCTGCTCACTTAGGTACTAATAATGTGAGGCTTTTATAATGAGTTTATCAATATTATTAAGAAATTGTGATCATAATGCAAGTGCTACCAGCACTACTTTAATTAGATATGCTTTACAAGTTGAATCGTTTAGTATTTCGTATGCTAGAACTCCTATTCAACTACCTTTAATGGGAGCTTCTCCAGAATTAATAGATTTAGGAGTTACCCGTCCTTCCATTAGTATTAGTGGTATTATTGATACGGTAGGCCCTGCAGCTACTACAACTTCGGGTTATGAAAATATGAGTAGTATTAATGTGACTCGTAAATATTGGAATGGGTCAAGTTATACAGATGCTACTTGTACTTATTATATTCCTTATAAAAATGTTTTAGAACGGGCTATTAATGTATGGACTTTTGATGAAGGATCTCCTTTACAGTTAGAAGTAGGTGATGCTAATTTTCCAGAATACAATACTTCTGCGGTAAAAAATAGTAGTGGGAGTAATGCTCCTTCTGGCACAAATTCTGAAACTGGGGGAGCTGTTTATAAAGTAGCTATTCAACAAGGACGTTTTAGCCTTTCGCCTGGGCGTGAAGATCGCTATGAGTTTCAAATGCAATTTGTATGCGAATCTAGATCAGATATTAAATTTGAAGAAGTAGCATAATATGTCAGTTCCTAATTTAATTGTAGAATATTGGAATAGCTCTAGTAAAGCGTGGGTTGAATTTACTACAGCTTCGGGAAGCAATGCGTTATTAAGTTGCTCAATTACAAAACGTCTTAATGAGCCAACGGAAGTCCAATTAGATATTGCTAACCCCTCCCCACGTCCTAAATCTACTACGGCCAGCGAAAGTAGAGGCCGTTTTACCAATCTATTTAAAGATAATAGATTTTTAACCATGCGGCTTAGAGATGCCCAATCTAAATCAATTTTATTTAAAGGTAGAACCTACGATGATATAAGCGCTTTTGATAGAGGTAAAGCTAACCATGTTTCGTGCACTTTATATGATGAATTACAGTTATTAGAGAATATTGCTGTTAAAGAAGCTAAGTGGGCTTTTTCTCAAGTACCGTTAGGTACATATAGTAAACGAAATACATATATTAAAAGAACAATGGAAGCCCTTATTCCTAATATATCTGATCATATTGATTTTACTGATACTGCAAAATGGAATGATTCAGCAGCAGATTTTGAAGATGACGAAGGAGTTAGTGTCCATTCTGATGGAAATGACTATTATGATATAGAAACTAGCGCCTCTACACTTTTAGGAGTATTTCAAGATTTGGCTGAAGCTGACCCTTTTTCCGATTCTTCAACTGAAGAATCTTTTGGTTGGCAGTTCCAAGTTGATGCTGCTACAGTTACATGTGATACCGCTACTGGAAGTGGCAGCTCTAGCGGAGCGGCTGATCATTCAGGAAGAGATCTTAATCCCGCTGTAGATATTCATTATTATAAACGTGGGACCCGTCCTGGACTAGATAATAGCACTGATGTAAACACTCAACGTTATGGATTAACTGTTAAATTACCTGATGACGATTGGGGAACTGTCTCAGAGTCAAAAAAAGATAGTTATCTTAAAGAAATGTTGGAAGGGTCTACGTTTTCGCATCCAGACATAAATTTAACAACTTCTGCTTCGGTAGAATTTACAGTTATAACTGGTGATACGGATGAGGAAGAAACTATTGCGGTTGTTGATGATGATTTTGAAATTATGCAGGTAACTTTAGGGGGAAGTGGCGAGCACTTTACACATAATTCTAATTCAACAGGTAAAAGTGTTTGGGAAAACCACCGTCTTTTTATTAAAGAAAGTAAAACCTCAGCTGTGGATTCGTCTACTGACCAGTCTGCCGACACTAATAATCCAGTTTATTTATATGAACATAGTCAAACTTCGCCGTGTGCAGTAATACATTTTGCTAAACATACGGGAAGCGGGGCCGGATCAGTTTTATTAAGCCATGTATATAACGCTGCGTATTCTCTTCAAATGCAAGATGAAACAATTACTTTTAGAGCCTTTCCTACTGGAAGTAGTGCGGTTAGGTTATATACTAGAAAAAGTCAATCTGATGGAGCAACTACTGCTCCTTATTTTGATATTACCCCTTCTACTGGACGTTTATCTAACAAAGTCGGAATTACAAAACGTAATTTATTACAAATAAATACAGCAGCTTTACAAAGCTCTAATGAAATACGAACGTATATTTATAGTAAATTAGATAGAGGGGGCGATAGCCGATCGGTTGAAGCCGCTTTTAATGTATCCAGATATCCTTTTTATAAATTAACAGCTGGTAGTAATAAAATTTCTGGAAATACTCATTCTTTAGCTTTACATGCAGGTAGTACTACAATTAATGATTCTGCTAGAACTCCATTAAATAATACAGATACAAGTACTACGTTTACTATTGCTACGGCGGGAACGGTTATTTTAGATGATGTAATTACAATAGCTAGTTCAGGTGAACAAATGCTAGTTACAGGAGTAGATGGGGCTGATATTACGGTAACGAGAGGGTATAACTCTACAACAAAAACAACCCATTCTAATGGAGCTGCAGTCACTACTCAAAAAGCATTTACTACAGCTGATAATGTATCTTACGCTAGTGCCCTTCATTCAGTAAACGATGCTCGTCTTTTTGGAGCCCAAGTAGGAATGGTAATTGCCGAGCTTAGTTCTACAGGAACTATTACACGGTACGCCCATATTTCACAAATAGGAATGAGTGGTGCTAATGGTTCAATTTTGTATGGGGATCCGGCAATAACCGATGGGACTCGAAAAAATGATACGAGCGACGGGAGTATTATAGACACAACTAAAGACATCGCAATTTTTATTCCAGCAGAACCTGGGCATTATATGCGAGTACAAAATGGGCAATGGGATATTGATTATGATATGTTAATTGAAGAAATTACATACCGCTGGGCTCCTACAAGTATTTCGGCTCAAATACGTGGAACCGGGTTGCAAGACAATGTAACTCGTAGAGCACGAGTAACTTCAGGCGTTTCCAGATGGCTTCGTCAATTTTCTGTAGATACTTCCAAAATGTTAAGTTTATCTAGACAATATGCATTTAATCAAGGATATATCCTTGTAAATGGGACTTTAATTCCTGAGTCTAAAGATGAAGTTATTTTGGCAAGTACAACAAATGGAGACACTAAAGTAACTATTCAGTTAGCTAATTTAACAAAAGACGGTAGACAAAATATGGTTTTGAATACTGGTACTATCGATATAGCCGGATCGGGGACAACTATAGGAGATAGTCACGTTTTATATGCTAGACCTGTAAGTAGCTATCAAGGATCAAATACAGTAATAGCTACGCCTATTAGCACGTATAAACCCCGGGCTAATGATGTCTTATTAGGGTGGGCTCAAGCGGATAGAACGCTCACTCAAGGTACAACTACCCTAGCTGCAAATGTAACCAGCACATCAGCTACAACTATTACCGTGGCAGCCGTTGGAGCGACGTTAACTAATCCAGCTGGGTTTGTTGTCGGGGATGTAATTCAAATTGGAAATGAATACCTAAAAATTACCGCTATTAATACAAGCACAAATGTTTTAACTGTAGTAAGAGGGTATGAATCTTCAAATGGATTCTATACTCCACCAGGAACTCCTAGTAGTGGTACGACGGTAACAAAAATTTCAAGTTTAAATACAGATTCAAATGCTTTAGCTACAGTAAAACTTAATGGAGCAGGTTCTTTGGGAGATAAAGGTTCGATAGATATTCGAGAAATTTCCGAAGGCACTATTCCACTGTTTCATGGGGATTCAAGCGCTTTTAAAACGGCGGCTACTACTGCGAATGGTACTACAACTAATTCGTCTGGAATGGTATTAGACACTAACGGGCTTAAAGTTTTTGATGCTACTGCAAATGTTCCATATAATGCTGCTACTACAGTAGCCCCTGTTTTAAGAATTACACCTAACACTGGAATTTTAACAATTGGAAAAGAAAACGTAACTGGGAAAAACGTTGTTAATATTGAGCCTTCCCATGTTGATACTAATGCTGGAGGGGGTATTGTATTTAAAGCGCCTGGGGATATAACCTCCGATAGCTCAACAAATAGCGAACGAGCGGCTGGATCTTTACGGATAGAGTTTCAGCATAATCGTACACTAGAGGGGAACGGTACTGGAACTAAATCAAGCGCTAATACTTTAATTTATAGACAAGGGTCTGGGGCAGCGGGCGTAACAACGCAAGGTAAAGGACGTAATATCGTTATTCACGATGAAGGAGACGCTGATCTTGTTACAGCAGCAACAGGAAGTACCGGCGATAATAATGCGACTGAAGCAGTAGGTTCGTATTTAAAATTAGAAAATATTGCTCCGTTAGCTCCAAGATATTACGCTCAACAACGGGACAATTCTAGCGGAGCTACCGTAGGAGGGTCAAAATCTAAACCTTCTTATACGTTTTCTTCTAATGATTCTACAGGAATGTACAGTTTAGGAGCAGGGCTGTTAAATTTTAGTTGTAATGCTACTTCGGTTTTGCAAATTTCTACTTCAGGTATAATAGTTACTGGGTCAATTGCCAAAAGTAGTGGAGATTTTAAAATTGACCATCCTTTAGACAAAGCTGGAAAAGATTTATATCACGGATTTATTGAAGGTCCTCAATATGATTTAATATATAGGGGTCAAGTTTCGTTAAGTGAAGGGACTGCTACTATAAATATTGACATCGTATCTAATATGTCAGAAGGAACATTTGCGGCATTAACACAAAACCCAGATTACTTTTTACAAAATAATACGGGTTGGGGTGCGGTTAAAGGGGCTGTTTCGGGAAATACTTTAACTATTACAGCAGAAAACAGTAGCTCTACCGACACTATTTCATGGATGGTAGTTGCCGAACGAGCTGATGATCACATTAAAGAAAAATCTATTACTGATGATGATGGACATTTAATTCCAGAACAAGACAAACCTGATCTTGAAGAGTAAATGCGAACTAGTAAAAAAATTATTAGATTAAGGCAAAAACACCCTTTATTGACGGGTTCCGAAATTGGTCGTACACTTAATGTTAGTAAACAATATGTTTCTAAAATTTTAAAGCGGGAAGGGTTAAATAACAGGCAGCCACATTATAAGAAAAAAATTACTACGTGCTTGTATTGTCAAAAAGTAACTCCTAATAAACAAAAGTTTTGTCCAAAAAGCTCTTGTGCTAAGGAGTATTATTATATCGATGTAGAATGTTCGTTTTGTCATTATAAGTTTAAATTAGCCAGGCATAAAATAATCAATGCGCATAAAGCCGGGAGTCGTAATATTTACTGCAGTAGAAAATGTTATGCTAAAGGTAAGTCTGAAGGATTATAATTGTGGATGTAGACGACGAATTATTACAGCAATGGGAGGCTAAAGTACAGAAATTTTTGCAAAATACCTTTATTATAGGAATGGATCGAGAGGATATTGCGCAAGAACTTAGAATCGCTATTGTTAAAGCTGCTAATCACTTTGATGAGACAAAAGGTGTGTTATTTCATACTTATTTACATACATCTATGGTTAATACTATTCGTACTTTAATTAGTAAGGCTCAAAAAAATAAAACTATATTAGAACCTTATAGTATTGATGGTGTTGACATCGATAATAATTCTCAATCATTTTTACCTAATGCTATTGCGAATTCTTTATCCGATATAGAAGCGTTAGAATTTATTAATAATGTTGAATTAAAAGATATTATTGAAAGGGCTAATCTTACTTCCCAAGAGTTATATTTTTTAGAGCTTCGTTTAGAAGGTATGACAATGGAATTTATTTCAGAACGCTTAGAGGATTCGGCATATCGAGTACGGAATAATATTCAAAAAAAATTAATGGCGTTTGTTCATATTGAGAGTAAACATGCCCAAAAAAAGAAAAACTAAATTAGGTTATTTTTTTAAAAAATTTTCCTTGACAAATGATTTTACTGAATTATATGATGTGTTAGCAATAAATAATCAGACAGGTTCAATTGTCAGTTTAGGAAAAGTTTCTAATATTGAAGATGCTAAAGATCTTAAGCAAAAGTATCTAACGCCTAATACTAAATATTATATGTTAGAAGATTCCTCAGCTCTAGTTGAATTTTAGGGGAGAAATATGGATGCTAACATTATCCAGAATTTTGGATTTATAGAATCCGGAATTATATTTGGACTCGATTCTTTTGAAAAGTTGAAAAAGTTTAAATATAATTCCCAACATTTTTATCAACATGCGGATGCCTACAAGTTTGTTTTAAATTTTGTGGATAAATATTCTTCATTTCCTACTTTAGACCAGTTAATAGTAAGTTTTCCAGGGTTAGACCCTTCTGCAAGGGATTTGAAGTTTGACTATGCTCTAGAGCAATTTCAGAATCAAATTTTAATGAGGCAAATTACACAAGCATTTAGAATTAATAGTGATATTTTAAAAGAAAATCCTAAGATGGCTTATGTAAATATTGTTTCATCTTTAAAAGATATAGATTTAATGTTTGATGAAGATACCGTTTTTTACGATAATCAATCTTTAGATCGTTTAAAAGATTGGGAAGCTCGTAAAACTAGACGTGAGGAAAAAGGTGGTCTTGAAGGAATTCCTACACCATTTACTTCTTTTAATAATTCTGGAGTCGGGTGGGCTCCCCAAGATTTAATTGCTTTATTCGCTAGGCCGACCGTAGGTAAAACATGGATGTGTGCTGAAATGGCGGCTACGGCAATGTTAGCAGGGTTTAAAACATTATTAATTTCTACAGAAATGTCTACGCAGGCTATTATGATGCGGTTAGATGTAATTTTGGCTAATAAATTAGGGTATAGTCTATCGCATAGAGCTTTACGTCATGGTGAGACATTAGATGAGGAGCAATATTCGGAAGTGTTACATAAACTTAATGAGCAAAACTTATTAGTTTGCGATCATATCAGTGGGCAAACTAGTATTTCTATTGAGTCTATTGAAGCTTTAGTTAGAAAACATAATCCAAAATTTATTGTGTTAGACGGTATTTATCTAGTTTCTACTGGAATAGGTAGAAGCGCTATGTGGGAACAGTCCCATGAATTATTTTATGCTATGAAAAATTTATGTAATTCAACGGGCGTAGCTATGTGTGTGAGTACCCAAGCTAATAGAGAGGCGGCTAATATGTTTGAGCCTCCAAAAGCTTCGCAAGTAGCCTTCGGAGATGCTTTGATTAGAGCTGCAGATGTTGCTCTATCAATGTGTAGAGTTCAAGATCAAGATGGGGATATGAATGAACGTATACGACGTATACAAGTTCAGAAAATAAGAGATAGTGAAATGTATATTGAAGATATGTATATGACATGGGATGTTGATAAGGGCAATATACATGAGTTGAGTGATTATGTATCTTCCTCCGAATATTGATTGGGGACAATTATTATTAAATGCTTCAATTGACGTGCCTTCAGGAGCAGCTGAATTTAGCATAGTTTGTCCATTTCATGATGATACTATTGCATCTTGTTCTATTAATATTGATAAGGGAGTTTGGATCTGTTTTGCGGGATGTGGTAAAGGATCATTGGCGTATTTTTTACAACGAGTGTTACATTTAGATCAAGAAGAGCTACAACTATTATTAGTTCAAAAAGATTTTAATTTTGATTTTAATTTTTTTGATGATTTTTTTGAAGTAGAAGACACTCTTCCTGAAGTGGCTTTACCTGATGATTTTAATCCTAATAAATATCCTTTATGGATTTTTCAAAGAGGTTTTACCAAAGAGGTTTTGCAAGAGTGGGGATGCGGGTCAAACCAGTTTGGAGATTTAGTTATCCCAATTTATGATGATTCGGCTAAATTAGTTGGTACTGTAACTCGCAGACAAAATATGACTCCGAAATATTTATATAGCAAGGGGTTAAAAAAATCTAAAGTTTTATTCGGATCACATAAGCTGCAAGCTTCGTCGTTTATTTGTATTACCGAAGGGACTTTAGATGCTATGTGGTTACATCAACACGGCTATCCAGCAGTAGCTATTTTAGGCATGGATGTCTCGTCTACTCAACATTTGTTATTAACTAAGCTTCCTACTTCTGAATTAGTTTTATGTTTGGATAATGATGAGGCGGGCAGGATCGGGTTTAATAAAGTTTTTAATAGTTTAAATGATTTTTTGCTAACCACTTTTATTAAACTTCCCGAAGAATGTAAGGATGTACAAGACATACGTTCGAAAAATTTACTTGACAACGTATTAGCAGATAGATATTATTGGTAATTACTCAATATAATGTTAAAGGAGAAAAAATGGTAGATTTAAAACAATCATTAGACAACACTTCAATCGATAGTACCCCAAATAACAGGCCGCAAAAATTAGAAGTATGGCCTTCCGATAATGGGACTATATTTTTTAGTCCTGTCAAGTTGGTAGGGGATGACAATATTTTTTGTGAGAACGTAATTTATTACGGGTTTAGAGGAGAAGAGCGGGTTAGCCGAGCGGGGAATACATATAGACCTTGGACAAAGGTTATGTTAAGGTTTAATGATGAAGATGTATTACATGAGGAAGACTGGTATAAAGATAAAGGTGTTCCGGATAGCGTACTACAAAGTGAACCTATTGATAAGTTTGCTTTATGGGTTTATGTTACGGAAATTTGGCATCAACAACGTGATCGAAATAGAGGCCAGGAATGGGTTCAAAATGGCGACATGTTTGTTGAATCTATTAATGATTTTAGGATTATGGAAATTACTAAAGCTACAGGATCAAAGATTATGGAACAAGAAACATTTGGCGAAGATCCACTTAAACCTTTATTTGCCATAAAGAAATCTGTAACAATGGAAGGTCCATCACAATCTAGAACTCGTTATGAAGTTACTCCTACTCAAAAGGACAATCCAAAACCAGACGACATTCCAACTCTACAGTCTATTAAAGATTACTATATCCATTTTTATGGGGATATTTGGGAACCGTTTGTTCCACAAGAAGTTAACGTAGAAACTTCTTCCGATTCTGCAAACAATGAAGCTTTGCCTTTTTAGGTAAATGTTAGTTAATAATGATGTTTTATATGCTGAAACACTTCAGCATATAACTCAGTTTAATTCTTGGGTAGTTGATGTAGAAACTAACGGATTAGATCCATATGGCTATAATCAAATTTGTGGTATTGGGGTAGCCGTTAATGATTCAAATTTATCTACGTATTATTTTCCGTTTCGTCATCAACAACCCGGAAATTTAGATTTAAAGTATCTTCCTAAATTAATGGAAGTTATGAATAGTAGGACTGAATTAATAGGGTATAACATTAAATTTGATTTAAAGTTTTTAGCAAATGATGGTTTAGATATTTCTAATAAAACTTTAATTGATACTATGTTATTAATTAGACTAACTGCCGATACTACAATTAGGGAGTTAGGGCTTACTAAAACTATTAAACGTTTTTATGGAGATGAGGCTGCAGCTTATGACATTGAAACTAAAAAGTACTTACGCTCAAATAAATGGCAGAAAGACTTTTCGTTAGCCCCTCCAGATGTTTTAGGCGAATATTGTGAAAAAGATGTTTATTGGACATTACGTTTATATAATGATTGTTTAGTAAAAATCAAACAAAGCGGGCAGTTTGATATTTTAGAATTAGAATACGCTTTAACTAGAGTTTTATATGATATGGAATCTAGGGGCGTGATAATTGATACAAATTATGTAGAAACCGCCATTAATAAATTAGAGAAACGTAAAGATCAACTAGAAGAGGAGATTTATAGATTAAGTGATTCAGAGTTTAACATTAGAAGCACTCAAGAAATCAGTGAAGTTTTTCATAAGCTTGGGATTCATTCAAATTTATTTACAGCTACTGGAAAAGAATCATGGGGAGCCGCAGCTTTAGCTCAAATTAATCATCCGTTAGCTGGATTAATTCGTCAACATAGAGCATTATCTAAATTAGCATCGACTTATTTAGAGCCTTATTTAGCGAAAGATGTTTTACATACTTCTTTTTGTAATTGGGGGACTCTAACTGGCAGACTTTCTTCTAGAGAACCTAATTTACAGAATATTCCAAGAAACCATTTTAAATTAAGAAATGTAGAGTTATCTGAAGAGGAATTAAATGATATTCAAACTCGATTAGCAGCTACTATTTCTGCTACGGGACAAGAGGTTAGCTCTGGGCTGGATGCGGAGGTTTTAAGCACATGGGGATTTATGGGCGACGATTCCTACGATGAGTCGGATCCCTCACAAATTTCAATTCGTAGATTATTTAGAGCTCGGCCAGGATACAATTTAATTAGTTTTGACTATTCACAAATGGAGGTTAGGGTTTTTTTAAGTTATTTACGTAATGAGGCTATGATGGAACTTTTAAATCGTAATGATGTAGATTTTCATGGGGAAGCTGCTAAAATTGCGTTTGATATTACTGAAGACCATGAAGATTTTAAAGAGTACCGTCAATTAGCTAAAGGTATTACTTTCGGGATAATTTACGGGATTGGAAGTGAGAGGTTAGCTCAACAATTAAGAACAACTAAACGTGAAGCTGCTCAATATAAAAAACGCTATTTGGATAGCATTGAAGGATCTAGAGAGTTTATTCGGGGAGTAATGAAAGCGGTAGAAGAACGAGGTTGGATTAAAAATAAATACGGCAGAGTTTATAAAGTCCCATCTACTATGAGTTATAAAGGGGTGAATTATTTAGTACAAGGCACAAGTGCTGATATTTTAAATGAGCGGTTAATCGAAGTTTCTAAATTATTACAAAACACTAAAAGTAAGATGTTACTTCAAGTACATGATGAAATTATTTTAGAAATGCATGATGATGAGATTCATCAGTTAGTTCCTCAAATTGTAGATATTATGCAGACTAATAGTTTAGGGATTCCGTTATTTGTAGATAAAGAAGTTTGTCCGGATTCATGGGCTACTAAGATTGATTATGAAAAATGGATGACAAGTTCTAAACAAGATGGTACACTGAAGCGTATTACATTAAAGGAGGCCAAGATGGCTAAAATATCATTAGAAGTAAGCGTTACTAAACAACTAGTTTCAAAAACTGGACAGCAGGGGTACTTTAAAGCTGCTGCGAAAATAGATGAAATAGATCTGGATAAACCTTTAGATGATCAATACAAGCATATAGAGGAATGTTTTGCCGGGACTGCTGAACAGATTAAAACTCAAATTCTTTCTCAACTAGCTGCGCTTGAAGATGGGGAATATAGAGCTCCTGTTAAAGAGCTTGAAGCGGATGCCAAGTAAATGAAAGATAGTGCTGATGAAGTGATTGATGAATTACTAGCTAAAAAATCTAACTTTTTTAGGGGGAATGATACAAAGTTTAAATATGAACGTATTCCCTTTGGAATCCCGGCGTTAGATAACCTTACTGGGGGTGGTATACCTAAAAAGCGTATGACCCTCCTCTATGGGCCTACAAACGTCGGGAAAAGTTATTTAGCGAGTCAGATATGCGCAAATGCTCAAAAGCAGGGAGGTAGGGCTGGTTGGATTGATACTGAATTATCATGGGATCCCGATTGGGTAGAGAAGTGCGGTGTAGATGCGAAGAATCTTATAGTATCCCAACCTACTCATGGGGAGGAAGCTTTTGAGCAAGTTAGGGATTTAATGTTGGCAGGGGTTGATGTCATTGTTTTAGATAGTGTTGCGGGGCTAGTCCCAGCTAGTGTAGCTGATGAAGATTTTTCTTATAATCCGATGGCCTGGCAAGCTCGTTTTGTAAATCAATCTTTACCTAAACTTCTTCCTAATTTACAAAATGGATCGGCTTTAATTTTAATTAATCAAGTACGTTCAAGTTTGGGCCCTGTAGCATTTGATAATATGCCTGGAGGAAAGGCTCAACAATTTTTTGCTCATTTTTTATTGCAAGTTAGACGAAATGGGTGGATAGAAGAAAGCAAACAACGGGTGGGGTTTGATATGGAAGTCATTCTTCGCAAAACTAAAGTTGGAGGGGCTAATTGGAGCAGTGCTATTGTTCCTTTTAGAGTAGATGGTGGAATTGATATCCTTGAAAGCTTTATTCGAGAGGCTATCGATAAAGGGTTAATTACTAGAGCCGGAGCTTGGTATACATATAAAGATGAGAAAGCTATGGGCCTTAACGGATTAAAACAATTATTTATAGATAATCCCGAAAAAATAGATGAGTTAAAAGATGAGGTTGTGTGAATATTAGGCCGACAGATTTTACTTCTCAAGAAAATATTATTGCAGATTGTTTATCTGAAATGGGGATTAGATTTGAACACCAAAAACAATTTGGAAATTACACGGTAGATTTTTGGATAGCTGATTTAAAATTTGTTATTGAGGCTGATGGTGTTTATGGGCATTTAAAAAAACGTGATGTGAAAAGGGATACGGAACTTATGGAATTAATTGAGGTTGAGTATATTTTTCATATTCGAGCTGATACAAAAAAACGCATACAGGAGGAATTATGGCGAGCCTTGACAAATTGTTAAAGAATAAAAAAGATTCCTCACAAGATAAATGGTTATTAAAAAGTATTAATGATCATTTAAAACAAGTTCAAAGGCCTGCTAGAAAAGGAGTTTTTTACCCTTCTGCTTTAGGTAGTGAATGTGATAGGTATTTATACAATTGTTATAATGGCTTAGTGGTTAGAGAAGAAATTACTGCTGTAGCTAGAAGAATTTTTGATTGTGGGGATTACTTAGGATATAGATTTGAGGAGTATTTTAAATCTATGGGGATTTTATTAGAAACAGAAACTCAGATTCTATCAGACGACCCCCCTATTTCTGGGCGTTTAGATTTTTTAATTGATCATCAGGTATATGGAAAATATGTTATAGAATTAAAATCTATTAATCAACGTAATTTTATTTTATTAAATAAACCTAAACCTGAACATGTAATTCAACTTCAAATTTATTTAAATTTAACTGGATATGAAATTGGATCTGTTCTTTATGAAAATAAAAATGATCAAAAAATTAAAGCTTTTATATTAAAGAAAGATGTAGAACATTGGAATAAAATTAAAACTCGATGTGAGACTATTATGGCAATGGAAGAACAGCCTAATAAATGTACAGGAAATAATTGGTGTGCTTGTAAGAGAGAGAAAAATGAGTGAAATTGAACAAAAATGGAGTCCAGGAGTATCGTTAGAACAAGCTGACGCTTTTATTAAAAATTTAGCTATTCCTGTTGTTGGTGAGGAGGTGACTACTGAATACGGGTTAGACTTTACAAATTTAATGAATGCTGATAATAAAGAACTTGAACGGTTTTTGACTATGTATGGAGGCTATAAAGCATATTTAGAAACAGAGCTTTCTGGAGTTACTGCGACTAAAACAGCTTTAGAAGCGGCTTTTAATGAAAAATATTCTACTGCTATCTATACTTTAGCTGAAGATCGGGAACAGCAGGGTAAGAAACGCTTAACTAGAGAAGAGGTTCGAGGAGCTGCTTTTTCTATTTATCCGGGTTTAATAGAGCTTAGAAAACAAATTATAGATCAAGAAGCTATTTATATTAGAGTGTCCGGTTTATTAAATGCTTATAAATCAGCTTATGATGCTGTATCCAGAATTGTGACTTTACGTAATTTAGGGAGAGATAATACAAAATCGTGGGGGTAACTAATGGCTAACACACCAAATAAATACCGTATTTGGGTTGAACATCGTCTTGTTCACGCAATTGAAATTACGGCTAATTCTGCGGAAGAGGCTGAGAATAAAGTATATGAACAGCAAATTAAAGGCCCTAATTGTTCTAAACATAAAAAATCAGAAAAAGTTACATGTCAGAAAATTGTAGAGCTTATGGAAACAGAAATTAAAAAAGAGCGCTCTTGGTTAGCCTATGGATAAGCGTTTTAAAACTATAGACGACCATGAGTTATTAGATGCATCTAATAAAGCAGAAATTATATTACGAGGTATGCGTTACGCTATTGTGTATCAAGATATTGATACTCTTAGAAAATGTGTAACGGATTTACGAAATTGTATATTAGATATGAACGAAATAGTAGAGGAAGAGTTTGGTAAAGAATGAAGAGAGTATTCAGTTTTTTGAAGAAATTCCAAAAATATTATATATGGGGATTGACTGTTCATCTAAAGCAGTCCATGCGGTATTTTTAGACGAGTTTGAAACTATTATTGGTCAAGGTAAATGGGTAGGGATATCTAAAGATTTTAATACTAGAAGTCTTGAAATTGCTCGTAAATTTACTGTAGATTTGAGTAAAATAAAAGTATATATCCAGGCAGCGGTAGAGGCCGCTATTTTTATTCAAAACCCTAGATCGACTATGGAAATAGCTGGAGTTGTACATGGGGTGAGAATATTATGTGATCAACAGCAAATTGAATGCATTTCTGTAGATAATCGACATTGGAAAAAATATGTGTTAGGTAAGGGAAACCTTAATAAACAAGCTATTAAAGAATTTACTGTCGATAAATGGGGAGATGTATTTACTGAACAGGATTGGTGTGATGCGGCCTGTATAGCATTATGGATAAAAAGGAGACATAAAGGTGAGCTTCCAAACTTTGAAGAATAAGAGGTATAGATTATGATGGGTAAAGGTGGGCTGCAAAAAGTAGGCCCAGAGATTAGACAAGCATTTATAGGACCAGCAAAAAAGAAGATACGAAAGTATGAAGATACATTTCCAAAAGATTTGCCAACTATAGAGGATGTTAAAGCTAAATATGGCACGGTTATTTGGTGCAAGTTTACGGATTGTAAATACAATCAAGAGGTAGATGACTTACAACGAACTAGCAGCTCTATTATGAAGAACAAAACATATAAACCTATAGGTGAGCAGGAACATATTTGGGTTAATGTATGTACTAAAGATGAAATTTCAATTAAATTTCAAGAAGTTAATACTCAATATAGTACGGCAAAAGTTCCTTTTTGTTTTTCAGCTTCTAATAAAACAGCTGGCCATATAGACTTTACAAGATTTTTGAATTCTGATGGCACTCCGTTAGGTGGGAACATCGATTCACAACATGTTTCTGATGCTGGATATGGAGCTATGGATTCAAATACGTTTTATCAATAGGATATCAAATGCCAAAGCAAATTCCACAAGAAGTGAAAAATAAAGCTATGGAGTTATTTTTAGAAGGCAGACCGGCTAGAGAAATTGCAGAAAATGTAACTTTAGATTATTCGGTTTTAGTTAAACCTTCTACTATATATGCTTGGGCAAGAAAATATAATTGGGGGGAAACTAGAGCAGTATCTAGGGCTGAAGCGGTACAACAGATTAAAGAAACTGAAACTCAGAGATTTAGAAGACTGCAAGAAGAGGAATTAAATGAATATGGGCATTTAAGACATAAAGCTTTTAATGATTTAAATGTTCAATCATTTGATAAAGCTTATGATGCTGCAAAAGCGTTAGATATTGCAATTAAAGGGGAGCGTACTATTATGTCTGGATTGGTGAGTTTACAATTTATTCAAGATGTAATGAATGTTTTAGTAGATGAAATTTCAGACAGTGATGTTTTAGGTAGAGTTGCAATTAAGTTAAAAGCTTTAATTGAACCGGATAAGGAGTAAAATGTCCAATAAAGGGCCAGCAACAACATTTGAAGATGCTTTAGCTCGATTAGCTAATGGACTAGAAACACGTCAGGCTATTAAGGTAGGGAGTTTTTGGGAATTTTTACGAGATATTTGGTCATTAAGTTTTGATCACCCAGAATATTTTCAAGCTTGGCATGTTGGAGTGGTGGCAGAGGATGTTGAAAAATGTCTTGAAGAAGGCTTAAACTACGTTGCTATTCTCCCACGCTTCCATTTTAAGTCTACCCTACTAGGACACGCCTTTAGCGTTTGGAGGCTCTTAAAAGCCAACAGGGACTGTTCTGTGCTATATTTATCGTACAGTGATCATATGGCCCGTTACCATATAGCTGAGATAAATAAAACAGTTAATCGTAATCCTGTGTTGAAAGAGTGGATGGTTAATAGAACTCCCCAAGCTGATTATTCATTTAGATATTATGTGAATAATAATCCAGTAGAAATTACTCATGGGGGGCTTTTTTCATTTAAAAGAGGTATGCATGTAAATGGGGCATTAATAGCGGACGATATTCTAAAAGATCCAGATAACCCATTAAATTTAAGTCAGATCCATAAAGTAGAAGATCACTTTTTAACAGAGTCTATGTATATCCCATTGAAAGGGGTTCCTAGCATTGTGTTGGGTACGCCCATGCTTCCCGGAGATTTGCTAACAAAGTTACAATCAGACGATAGATTTTTAACACGAGTCTTGCCTGCACTAGATCCAGAACCCGGAAGAAGAGTATTAATGCCAGAGCTGTATACAGAAGAATGGTTATTACAACAACAGAAGGCTAGGCCGAAAGCATTTGCATCAGAATTTTTATTAGTTCCTCATTTATCTACTCAAGCTTATTTTGAAGAAGAGGAGATAACTAAGTGCGAGGTTTTTAATTTAGTTAATCATTCAGCATATAAAAAATATGAGGAGCCTACAGATCAGTTATTTGCTGGATTTGATGTAGGTAAAAAACGACACCCTTCCCATTTAGTTATTTTTAGAAAACGGGGGGATGTGTTAGAACAAGTCCACCAGTCTTGGTTAGATGGTTGGAGTTACTCGGATCAAATTGAGTATTTAAATCAAGTAGCTGAAAATTTTAATCTTCAAAATGGTTATGTGGATAATACACGAGGAGAGTTGGAAGATAGAGGTTTGGATTCGGTGTGGAAATCCATGTCGTTTACCCAAAAATCAAAAAATACTATGGCTCAAATTTTTGAACATTATGTTAGCACTGAAAATTTAAAATTGCTAACTGATGAAAGGCAGCGTCAGCAAATACTGTCAGTTAATAATGAGTTAAAAGCTCCAGAAACTCCTATGGGGCATGGAGATGCATTTTTCTCAATTGCTATGGCATTACAAGCGGCATATGAGTCTACTCTGTATCAAGTCCAATCTTTAGGAAACGTTATGGATTGGTTTAGTGATATGGATCCAGATTCAGCAGGACAGAAGTCATCCAATCCAAGTGCAGATTTACAGAAGAAGTGGGGCAAAGTATTAACTCATGGGTCAGCTTTAAAAGATAGTGATCCAAATACCTGGGATGGGAAGCCTTGGGCTGAACAAACTTCAGAAGACTTAGTAGCTAAAGCTTTACATATTAAAAAGCAAGCTCCTAATCCGCAATGTTCTGAAAGTTTATGTAATCCAAATTATTGGGTTCCAGAACGTAATTTATGTTTGTATTGCGGGCATAGAGGATAAATTTTAGGAGGAAATTATGACAGTATCTAGTCGTTTATCATTGAACTTACCATCATCGGAAATTTTTACACATAAAGAATTGTCCGATCAATCAAAAATTATTTTAAATCATAGATATTATTTAAAAGACGAAAATTCACAACCTATTGAAGATGCTAATGGATTGTTTGACAGAGTTGCTTGGGCTTTAGCCAAAGTAGATAAACAGTATGGGGCATTACCAGTAGAGGTTGAACTTACCCATAAAGATTTTTATTTTATGATGAGGAACTTATATTTTCTTCCTAATAGTCCTACGTTAATGAATGCTGGTACAGCACAGGGCACTATGTCTGCTTGTTTTGTACTGCCGTTAAATGATTCTATGCAAGATATTATGAAGACCGCAACCGATATGGCTATGGTCCAGAAGTTTGGTGGTGGTACAGGATTTGCTTTATCGCAATTACGTCCTAAAGGCTCCCATATTAAAACTACACATGGGGCTGCTTGCGGACCAATTCAAGTTTTAAAGACCCTATCTAGCGTATCAAGCATGATTACCCAAGGAGGTAAGCGTGATGGTGCTAATATGGCTGTTATGGATATCCGACATCCAGATATTTTAGAATTTATTCGCTGTAAGTCAGTAGAAGGCGATATTCATAACTTTAATATTTCAGTTGGAGTTG
>VTLG01011190.1_pt1 | contig 32425 bp, 44 predicted proteins | sample 4694571 | NCBI WGS metagenome assembly VTLG01 (sample SAMN12604809, study PRJNA352737) | marine metagenome | biome: ENVO:00000447; feature: ENVO:00000209|ENVO:00000569|ENVO:01000036; material: ENVO:00002151; isolation source: viral sequences binned using virsorter ...
CAGTGCCAGTTCCGGTTCCTGTACCAGTTCCGGTTCCAGTGCCAGTTCCGGTTCCAGTGCCAGTGCCAGTACCTGTTCCTGTTCCAGTGCCTGTACCAGTACCTGTTCCAGTGCCTGTACCAGTATCTGTTCCGGTATCTGTACCAGTATCTGTTCCAGTATCTGTACCAGTATCTGTTCCAGTATCTGTTCCGGTGTCTGCTCCGGTATCAGTGCCAGTGTCTGTTCCGGTGTCTGCTCCGGTATCAGTTCCAGTGTCCTGATTCATAAAATCATCGACCTGCGAAACTGGCACATCGTAAAAATCCGCAATTTGCGCCGTCGTAAAAACACCAGAATTAATCAGATCAACAACTGTTTGAACATCTAATAATGTGTAGTCACCGTCAGCTTCCGGGAGATCGGAATAAATATCTGTTCCAGCGCCTGTACCAGTTCCAGTGCCTGTACCAGTTCCAGTGCCTGTACCAGTTCCAGTGCCTGTACCAGTTCCAGTGCCTGTACTGGTTTCTGTGTCTGTTCCCGCAGTACCAGTGTCGTGATGCGTTCTGTTTATGTAGTTAAGGTTTTCTTGAACTACCGAGGGGTCCACGCTGTAAAAATCAGCAACCTGATCAACTGTCGCGGTGCCAGAATTAATTAAAGCAACAATTGCGTCTATGTCTGATTTCGAATAATCACCGTCCGCGGCGGGAGCGTTGGCAAAAATGTCTACTGGCGGTGGTTCGTCTTCTGGATTTGTAAATAATTCGTTTTCTGCGCTACCGCTTTGATCCGCTGTGGAAGCCCTGCCAGTGTAGGTATTAGCTGTGCTGTTGATGTTTTTAACAACATCGTCCATGCTAGTAACCCAGCCTGGTTTATTGCTAACTGCGGTGATCGTGTCGTAATAATCCTTAAATTGTCTCCACTCATTGTCTGAAAAATATTTAGAAACTGTGTCCTGGAACCAGCCCTGCTCCGCTGCTTTTTGATCTGGATCGTAAGGATTTACGTCATCCCAGTAAGTAGAGTTTGGATCGATCGCCAAAGTTCCGTCAGGGTTGTATATACCCTGTCCACCAGGATTGTAAATATTACCGCCGCCAGTTGAGCCTGTATTACCGCCCCCTAAACTGGTCCAGTTCCCCTGCGATACGTTTGATTTGATAACTGGCATCAGGCAGCAACCACACTTAATACACCCGCATCACTCACGACTAGTTTGTATCGTGTGCCGTTGGATGAGGTGAGAATTATTGAAGCAGAACCAACCTCGATGTCCTTATCTTTTTTGTGATTATTTCTATCCGCTTGCTCGATTGTGAATTGATTAGTCGCAACCTGGCTGACGTTGTATTCTTGTAAGGGCCTTGATAATTTCATCGTCTCGATCCTGGCGCGACTTCAAGTCTCATGTTTCCAAAACGCCAATCACTAGCGGAATTGCTGCTAACTTTTATCCTTACCTGGCGAGCACTAAGCCTTACAGACGTTGGATTCGCCATGGAATAGGAACTTGTGGTTGTTTCAGATGCAGTCGGGTACATTCTGTGTTTAAAGATAACCGAGGTATCACCTAAGTTTGATTCGTCAGGAATTAACCCCTTAACGTCCATGACTCGCTCACCGTTCCCGATCGAGATAGCCCCGCTTTCCGCATAAGGAGTTGCTCCACCCCATGAAAAACCAGTTTCGTGCTCATAAATGTACCGATCAGAGCTCGCCCATATCGGATTCTCAAATATGCCCGAATCAACACCAGAGGTTCTGGCTAGACTTCCAATCGTCCAGGTGTTGTCCATAAAATTATAAGCAACGTATTTATCAACTTCTGTTGATCCTTCACTCGGATAGAACCACCACACTTCATTGTATTGACCGTTTACCACTGCCCAAATTTTACTTCTTTGAACCATATTTAAATCAGTAAAAATCGAATCCGAAACATCAGACTTAATCGGAACAGTGTAACCGCCGTCGTATTGATAAAAAGATTTCTCGCCCATCCAGAATGCTGATGTGCCGGTTACTGCCACGGCTTTAGCTGAAATAATTCCGCAGTTACTGCCAACTTTTTGGGGGGTGTAATAAAAAGGAGAACCGACATAATCAATAGCGTGAGCATCCGCATCTGTTAAAATTAAAACTTGACCTCGAACAACAATGCCAGCTCTGATTTTACCTTCTGAAGCTAACTCGAAGGATCCTGCTGAATTTGTCGAAGCGGGATTCCAGACTGTTGGAGCTTCCTGGTCTGACCACTGAATCTTTCTCGCGTTCGCGTCAGCTCCGTAACACATAATATAACGTTCATCTGTGACCAGAACTCCCTGGTTATCCGTTGGCGCGTTGGTTAAGGTTGCCGCCACTACACTTGTGTCATTTTGCCAATAATAAACTTTCCCGTCAGAAGTCGGACAAGCAACAACGTTTTGACCGAAGTTATCAATGCTCCAGGTTGTGCAAGGTGTGTAAGTTTCGTTGTCAGGTCGGGCTGTGCCGTAAGTGGACTCCCCGTAGAATTGAGCACCGTATCCCGTATTCGCAGAAGCGTCTGTGGATCCTGTCGCTATTCCGCTGGGTGTTATGTCGCTTTGATTCTTGCCTTCATCATAAACATAAAGATTCGATGTCGTTCCAACGATTACCCGCCTGGCATTGCTGTAATTGTAGTACGCATGCATGCCCCTGGATATGTCAGAGAACTGTGTCGAACTCATTGTCTGCCAACCGCCTATTGGTCGAAGGGTGTTTTCAAACCAACGGACTAAATCAGCGTCGTACCAACGGCCTGCAGCCTGGTAAATTGTTCCGTTCTTATATAACCCTGGCGGTATTTTTAGCGTAATTAAGGCCAAAATGCGCGCTCCTACGTTTGTTTTCGGGCGCAATGCCCCACAAAAATTAATTTCAGCGCACTCTCGAGCGCGTTTTTAGAGTGTTTCCGTCGTGAATCCTAAAATCCACGCGAGAATTGACCAGACGAAAGCGAGCGTTCCAACCACGCAAGTTAAAATAAAAACACCGTCAATCATCATCTTGCGACGATGAGCTTTTCTTCTGACTGCGGCAAGTCTCGCTTCTCGCAGACGCTTTCTGTCGCGCTGAAATTCAATGTAATGACCTTCGCTCATGTTCCAGACGATTAGCTGTCGCAGCGTAGATTCCAATTGTTGCATCTGATAATTTGCATTGAGCTTTTGAAGCGCCTCAGCTTCTACAGAATTCCTACTAAAATAATCACCTTCACTTGTTCTTTCTTCTGCCTCTTTGATCTTATCCGCACAATCATAGAAATGCTTAATGTTATCAATGCATTGGGAAAAATCGCCATGCGCTTCCGCGACGGCGTTACAGAAATTGACAGCCTTTTTGGCTCCAGCAATAATCATTGCTACTTCTGCGACCGCCATCAGTAAATCCTTATGTTTTCTTGGTTAGGGTCAACCAATACTGGCTTGCAATAAGCGCTTACTTGAATTGTGCTCGGACTTCGCCCCCTTGATAACCTACTCGCAAAATAGTTACATCGGTTGAGATCATAGAAGCACATCCCCTCTGCACACGAATCTGTAGAGGGTTCTCCGCCACCGATTGTAATGATCAAGACAAAAACATGTATCATTTATCATTTTATAAAGCTTTAATTCGGTCGGCTTCAGCTTGAATCGCATCGGTGAAAGTTGAGCTGTAAAAAGAATCTGCACCGTAACGCGCTTTTTCGGCTTCAAGGTTTGCTGCCCTCGAATCAACCCACCCGCTTGTGTCTCCCCACGAACTTCCGTCATAGGTGTGTTTGCCGCCAATCCAACCGCTCGGCGCAGTCACATCAGAATGAACCTCAGCATTGCTTGCGTCCAAGTCAGCGATATTAAAATTTACTGTGCCGCCCGTGTTGCCTCGAACAGTTGTGTGCGGTTGAGCGGACAGATCAACTGTTGCATCATCGTGCAAAAGGTGAAGCGACACGTTGTCAGATTTTCTAGTGATTGTCTTGGACATCAAGTATCTCCATTCAGTAATAGGGATGTAGTGGACAGAGCTACTCCTGCCTTGACACTAGGAGTTCCCGCTGTAGTGTTAAAAGTAGCATCAGTTCTAACGTAATATTGAGAGCCAATCGTGAGACTGCTCAAGCCAGTAATCGTGCCGCCTTGAACAACAATATTGCCGGAGGCGGAAGCAGTAATAGCCTCGTCAGCAATGCCAACGAAATTGGTTGCAGTGAGATTGGTCGTGGTTGCCTCGCCTTGAGAAATTCGGAAATCGCCATCATCAGAAGTATTTTCGAGCCACGCCGAACAGATTAATCCCTTGTTGTGCCTGCTAATGCCATAGCCTCCTTGGTCACCGCCATGCTGTTTATCGCCTATCCTTGTCCATGTCGCCCACGTTGGAACTGTGCCAGAAGTTGTGATCCTAACGAGATAAGAAGTTCCACTTCCATCGTTTAGCGCTGCGCCCAGATAATAATTATCCCCACTCCCGCCATATACGGGCATGAGCTTAGTTCCTTGATTAGCTTGAGGAGTAGCTGCCGCTGCATCCGTAACTTCAGTTCCCCAGGTCGCGTCTGTGCCGCTTAACGTAGCAACGGTCGCGCCCATAGTTGTGGTGGAGCCAGTATAGTAAGTGACCATCAACTTATCGGCAGTTGCCGGATCGAAAGCAATATTCACATGGTTGGTAGTGCCTGAACGGAAGACTTCTTCAGTCCCCGCCGTGATCGTCGTCCCAGAAATAGTACCCCCAACAAAGTAACCGTGATAAGGGGAAGCATATTGCTGATATGCACAACCAAATTTTCCAGCCGTGTTCTGGTCAAAAGCAACACTAAATCCTGTTCTTTCCTCCGCAGTCGTGCTGTTCATCGTTGTCACACCGCCTATCGTAAAAGTGCTCCCAGAATAGGTCAGCGCAACAGCATCAACATACCTGTCGGCTCCTTCGACACCAGCCACGACGAATAAGCCCGTAGTATTGGGGTCTGCGGCAATCTCATAATAATTAGTGGTAGCGCCCCCTGCATTCGTCGTTCCAGCAATACTTGGAGTTGTGCCGGATAAAGAGAGAACTGCTACCTTGCTCTGAGTATGCCCTGCACTCCAAGTGACAATAAACTTTCCGGTAGCATTTGGGTCGGCAGCTATTTTTGGGTAGTAGGAAGCCTCGCTGTTGAGAACAGTCTTCCCTCCCCAGCTTACCGCCCCTGTGCCAACAGTTACCGTACCGACTTGAGCGCCCAGATAATTAGAACTACCGTTATCCCTGTACACGATAACGACTTTATTCGCACCACTGTCGAAAGCAACATCCATGTTACTTACTTCTGTCGATGACCACTCAGCAACCGTGCCTAAAGTTAAGTTTTCGCTAGTGGTACTGACACTTACCTGAGTGACATCTCCATCGCTCTCTACAATAACAGGCTTTTTAGTAGTTATACCTGACCCGCTATCCGTAGCCGTAATCGTTTTACCCGACGCACCGGCTGGAATTAGGTCGCTTAAATTGCTCACGATGAATACTCCAGATTGATTGAGGTAGCCGACATAGCTTTGCCCATCTTGACAGCACTTCCAGAAGAAGAAGTTCCAATGCTTCCATCGGCTTGACAGTAATAATCAGTGCCGGGAGTTAAAGAGCTGACATTGGTAGAAATACCGCCTTTTATTGTCACATTGCCACTTTCAGTATCAGCTATAGCCGCATCCGCTATGCCAATAAAACGTGCGACATTAGCATTTCCGGTTGTGACTTCTTTGACTTTCCCGCTGGTTTCCAACGAAACAGTATCGCCCGAACTAATCGCGCCATCGGCTACAAAGCTAACTTGTTTACCCGCTCCAGCAGGAAATAAATCGGAGAGATTTGTCATCCGGTGTAATCCTTAATGTTGATCTGGGTTGCGCTAATAGCCTGACCAATAAGCTGTGCGGGAGAAGTGCTGGTTGTGGTTATCGTACCATCAGCCTGCACATAATAATCGCTGGCAATAGTAAGGCTGCTTTGAACTTCGTTCCTGCTACCCCATGTATTAATCGTTCCGGTTTCAGTATCCGAAATTGCAGCAGAAGCTATACCTAGAAGATTTGTTGCGGTGAGATTGGTGGATGAACCGCCCGTCTTTCCCAGCCAAAAATACCCGATGTTGAAAGCCGAAGGCTCATACATCATCACAAAATGCCCCTCTGCATCGCTTTGCTGTTCATTACGCAAATAATATTGAGCAGTATTATTGGTGCTATTGATTTCTGTCGCGGCAGTGAAGCTAATAGACGTAATCCCTGCATTTATTGTTCCCGTTATAGCAAAAGGATTCCTATCCGAATTATCGGCAAAAACTACTGGGAAAGTCAGCTTATCTCCACCAGTGTTGTTGGTAGCTCCGCAATAGCTAGCTGCTTGACTTACGCAAGTCGTATAGGTTGTAAATGAAGTGCCGCTGCGCGTATAGATTTGGTAGCTTGGATATTTATCCGGCGTAGAGGTTGTTATGATGACAGACTTCGCGCTGGACACCGGAATGATGTTAATTCCGTTGCTTTGTGTTCCGGTCGTGCCGCTTGCCTCGCTCCCAACTGTTATGCCTGTGCCGCTGATGGTCAGTTCCTGAACCAAAGTCGGATTCACTCCCGCAGAGCTTCTGAAGGCAACCAAAACCCTATCCGTAGTATCGGCCACTTGTGACCCATCAAAAATTTCGCTGATACCTGTCGAGTTAATTGTCGTATCGGAGCCTCCTGCCGTAACATCTGTCCCATCAACTTGCAGAACTCGACCGTAAAGCTGCGTTGTTCCTACTTCCCAGTACACCACAACAAAATTCCCGCTCTCATCCAGACAAATGAGGGGGTAGTTCCAACGAAACCCCGCTCGGATATTTTTAGTGGTGAAGTTCAGTTCAGTGCCCCACGAAACGCTTTCACTTCCCGCCGAACCAGAAAGTGTACCAACCTTGCAGCATCCATCGCTGCTGGAATTGTTATATGTGATTAAGATTTTATCCGCCGTGGATTTATCCCACGCAACCGCAGGATATTTGTCCGTTGTTCCGCTGACATCTCCGTCAAGTTCAGAAGATGATGTCCAGCTTGTTCCCGAACGAGTAATCACTTTAAGATGCACATGCTTAGTCCCTGCATCGTCATACCATATCATTATCCATCGATTGCTGTTGTGGGGGTCAGCTTTAATGTCGGGCTGCTGCCATGCTTCAGAGACAAATGTTTGCTCGGAACCCAAAGGCATGGAAGGAGACACAGTGGTTTCCGAAATCTCCGCAGCCTTACCAGCAGCAGTGAGAATCACAGGTTTACCCGAAGCTATCGCCCCATCAGCCACAAAATCCGTATTGTTCTGACCCCCTCCTGCGGGTATCAGATCGGAGAGATTACTCATTACACACTCCAGCCAATAGTCGCATCCACATAAGTCATTGTGATTTCAGCCCAATTCTTATCAAAAGTTAAATCACTTGCTGCGCTTGCGATATTTGATCCGTTCCTGGCAACAGTGAAAGATGTAGTCGCTGCTGCACCTGTGCCGTCTTTGATCGTTACATTATCCCCTGCACTTGGACCACTGGGTAACGTGAGAGTCATACTGCCGTTCTTGACAACAATAAAATCGCCGCTTGTTAATGTAACAGGACTATCTGCTGTCGCTTTAATAGTCGGAGTCTGTAGCCTGGAATCAAGTTGTGTTTGGATTGCGGACGTTACTCCGTCAACGTAATTAAGTTCAGTTGCCGTAGCAGTAACGCCGTCTAAGATATTTATCTCGGCCCCGGTAGCCGTGAGTGCAGTTCCACCCAACGTGAACGTGCTAGAGGCAGATAACGTTGTGAAAGCGCCAGTGTTGGGAGTCGCTGCTCCTACTGTCGCGTTATCGATCGTGCCAGAATTAATATCGATTCCTGTAATCGGGCTCTCGCCGCCTAACAGTTGATCTGTGGATTCCCAATTATCATTCAAATAACCCCCCCACACTCCTGAGTCGCCAGAAACGGTGGGTTTTTTAAAGCTATAATTCGTTGTGTCTGTAGCCATGTGTTATCTCCAGGGAGAATTGATTTCAGTCCAACTCGTTGTTGGTGGTGTTATGTCTGTCCAGGCCGGAGCTGTGACCGCTGGGATGTCATTCCACTTCAGTTCGGCATCAGCAGAAACAGTTGTAATCGTTGTAATTGAAATTGGGGCAATTAAAGGCGTGTACGCTCCAACGCATGTAACCGTCGAAATTGATGTTATTGACGCAGAGCCGCCAATCTTCGGCTCCGTGGCGCAAGCGATTGCGGAGCTTGACGTAATTGCTGCCGATCCAGTTGTGACGATTCCGCCAATTGTGCAAACAACTGCACTGCTCGAAGTAATCGCAGCAGCACCATCAAGAACAACTACCGAAGAACACGCAATAGAATTGCTCGAGGTAGCTGCGGCAGTTGAGGTTAAAACATAGCCAGCACTAGCCGCGAGAGCGGTGCTCGAAGTAATTGCAGCAGCCGCATCAACATTTGTCGTGCCGTTAAAATTCCCCGAACCGTAAAGACCTCCCCCGAAATTCATTAGGTCATCGTTACAGTAAGATCGCCGGCTGGAACTCGGAAGATGTCACCAGTCGTTATTGCTTTTGAGCTGCTTAAAGAAGCGTGATAAAGCAAATTTCCGCTGGTCGATGCATCGAGCACACCAATGTGCGTTATTGTTCCCCAACTCCCGGTTGCAGTAGGCCACTCAACCGCAGAAGTGTTGCTGCCTACTCCAGCAGTTCTCGAGAACGCGCAACTCTGCCTGGCGTAAGAACCGCCAGAAACTTCTGTTCCGCTGTTGTCATCGCCGGGGTCAGTCGTATATAAACCGAGATATACCGTTGAAGGTGAAGTGTAAGAAGTATTTCTTAATACCGCGTCAAGGACAGCGGCCTCTAAATAATCGGATGTACCAGCCATCAGCCAAAGCTCCTATGTCTCATTCGCGGGGTTGTCCCACCGAATCTTGATTTTTCATTTTCGTTGACCAATGAATCGAACATATCTCGAAATAGCGTTTGCCAAACCACTGTCCGATCATCGTCTTTTAGGTAAGGCGCGGCATGAACCAACGCACCGTACAAATAAATCAGCGGCTCTTTGGTTAAAAGCCAGTTGGTATCACTGTCCGAAGACAGATCAGGAATTTTTTCGTAGTAAGCGAGCTCGCAGGTGTAAGTCGAATCAGGTGTAGGGAAAACCTGGAATGTCTCACCAACGATTGTGTAATATTTTGGTTGTGCGGAGGTATTTCCAAACCGTTGTCTTTCTTGATTCTGTTGTTCTGAAGAGATTCCCTCCAGGGCTGTAACAGGATCGGTGTTTAATCTGATATCTCTGATTTCTAAAAAATTACTTGGTAGTGCTGAGTATTCAGAATCAACGCTTGCTGTTGCGCGTTGGACCATCTGTCGAACACGCAGTTCTCTATTGAGTTTTGCATGAACGCCCGTTATGAACGTTGGAATGATCGAGGTTAAATCCGTTCGATCAAGCCAGTCCGCAATTTCGGTTTTTAGGGTTCCGTAATTAGTAATCGCCACTAGACTCTACCTTCTCGGGTTCTGAATCTTTTTAACTCTGGTGAATTCAATAACTTTTTCATTTTTTTCTGATCTCTCGTGTAGCCTTTAGCTAGCCACTCCGCGTAAATGCTCATAGGGATAGACGCAACCTTAGTCATGCCGTCACCGTAAGGAGTATGCTTGTCTGTCTCGTTTCGTTGATTGTCATTATTTTTAATAATTTCCGAGACATCCTGGACAGTTTCAACTGTGTAAGTCTGATCATGCTCATTCGCATGAAAGATTTGAGTCGTTTTACTTTCTTTGTCTACATCGAGAATTTTTTTCAACTTTTTTTTCTCCAAAAGAAAAGGGACCCGAAGGTCCCTTATCAAGTACAACTTTAACGATTAGGAATCATCACAGTCGTAGATAGCGCCATGCGCCTTTTCGTTTTTCATCACCAAACCGATCTCAGCAAGCATCATATATTTGCTTGCATCTCCAGTTTTAGCTAACTCTTCAGTTCTGATATCTCTCAGAACACCCATCGCGGCATATTCTGGATCGATAACGAAAACGTTACGAGTTGGAGAAAAACGGTCTGGAACGATAGAAAGTTCACCGAAGTCACTACATTTAATGTTCAAATTAGTTCGCTAAACTAATCCCGCTTTTTAAGCTGCAATACCTTGAATTAGATACGGTATTGTTCAGACTATGTCTTCATCCGTTCTGGATGTCTGCCGCTTCGGATCGCTTGATCCTACTTCCTTTCGGAATAGTCGTTGCACGTTCTCTTTCGAGCTTCGCTCAAGATTACCGATCTCTCGGCTTCCCTTGAATTCAACAGATTACATTCATGTATTCCTACATGAAGACGCTAGTGAATAACGTAAATATCGGCTGCGCCTACAATCGTTGTTGGTCCCGCAGGAGCCTGATATCGCTGTGCTGCTATACCCGAGAAGCCAGAAATGACTTGCTTCAAGTTCGCGCCACAAAGAATCATGCTTGGGGTACCACCGTTCGTCCAGCAATTAGCAACTACATCTTTTAAGAGAGCTTCAGTGCATGTTCTCTTATCAGTTGCCTCAACCTGGGCGGTAGTGGGTATTCCAGCAGTCAACACGGGATTTACACCCGCTGTACCGCTAGAAGCACCGTTCGAGGAGCTATTGGACGACAGCCAGGCGCTGAGCCCACCTGTGCGTCTGGCTGCTGACGAAGATCCCGCAGCCGGAATCACGTTAGCAGTCAATACTGCCTCCATGTCACGCTTCAACTCTTTACCGTTTTTTGTAACCTGATAAGCAACTTCAGAAGTTCGACCAGCAAGGTCTTGGAACTGAAGGTTATCAGCGATAATGAAAGTTTTGCGTAGAATTTGAGAACGATTACCGGGACGCACCGTAGCCGTTACAGCGGTGTACGACGTAATATCGTCTCCATCGATGTGAGCATTAGTTGCGTCTGCTGCTGCAAGCGCATCAGTCTGCCACTCGAAGAATGTGTTGCTCACTGATTCAGACCCTATATTACTGAGAAACGGAGTCTCCTGGGGTGCTAAATCGTAGATCACATTTGCCAAGTCTTCCCTGATGCCAACAGCATCAAAGGAACTAAAGGTATTAGTTACCTGGGCCATAGATCACCTCATTTTTGAGATTGACTTAAGATGCCTTCAACTAGTGTTTTGGCATCACTCATTTTGCGAGACTTTTGAAAGTTTTCTCTTCGAGATTTCAAATTGTCTCTGCGTGGTGCCGAGCCTTTAGACCCTGGTGAAAGGGTTTTACTTTTTGTGTTGGCGCGAGTTTTAGCGACTTTGGTTTTACCCTGATCATACAACCAGGCTTTCCGCATAATCGCTACACTGCCCCAATCGGTGATATTGTTGAGTTGATTCTGATCTAGAAATCCGTTGCTCAACGCCCACTTTTCGATCTCAGTCTTTTCAGAGCTTGCTTTGTTTTCGTCTTTCCACTCAGGCAGATTTTCTAAAAGCAATTTCCCCTGTTCGACCAAATGATCGTTTCGCGCTTGTGCAATTCGCTGCTGTTCCTCAACGTATAACCGTTGATTTTCAGCGCGCACTTTGTCCAACTCAGCCTTGTTTTCAGCGCGTTTCTTGTCGAACTCGCGCTGTAACCTTCCGGCTTTGGCGGGATCCTTGCTGTAAAGCACATCCCAGTCTGGCTCGGCTTTGAGTTGTTTCTCTATCTCAAGAAGATTGGTTTCCAGTTCAGGTAAAAGCTGTGACATTCTCGCCCTAGCAGCGTTGGATTCTGAGGTGATCGCCTCTAGCCTCTTTCGCTGTTCTGATAAATCCTGTGTCTTCTGTGTGTAGTCCTCACCCATACTAGCGAGTTTGACCAATTCTTCTTCGGTGACTTTCTTCTCCTGGCCTTTGACCTTGATAGTGAAAGTTCGAACTTCCTCAGTTTCCTCGTTGTAGTCTGGAGATTCCTCTTCCGAATCTAACTGCTCTTCGGGCTGACCCGCTGGGTCTTGAGCAAGTTCAACTTCATCCTGCTCTGGAGGTGGGTTGCTCGCTTCAGTTTCCTCCACTGGAGTGAGAAGATTTGCAACCTTTTTTTGTGCTTCTTGAAGTGTTCCACTGCGTGGAGTTTCTAAGCCCATGTTTATTCACCTTTCTTTTTGAAAAAAACTTTCCTGTCGTGATACGTTTTGAGCTTTTCCTCAATACGCCTCAATGCGTGAAACTCATAGTAGAGTTCTTCACGCAAATCAGATTCCTTATTTTTTGTTTGCATTAAACGTGCTTTAGAGTCTTCTCGTAATTCATTGAGAATACGTTGGAAGAACTCATCGTCTAAAATTCGTTTTGCGTGATCACCGTCATCGACTAAACTCATTGAAGAGTCTCGTTTTCTCTAGGCGCTTTGAGCGTCTCGAGCAGCTCATCTTTAGAAAGCATAATGCTTGGATATTTTGCTTTTAATTCAGCAGCTTGCATCGTGATATCAGCCTCGAGCTTGTCCTGACGAAAATCATCATCTCGCATCATTTCTTGATGCTTTAATTGAAGTTCCGCAGCTTTCTTTTGCATGTCAGCCTGGATCGATTGCGCCTGCACTTGAGCAAGCACTTCTTCTGCTGTTGGTTTAGGTGGCGGCGGCGGTGGTAATTCAACTGGACCTTCATTCATAAACGCAGAAGTGTTTTTAAACCCGGCGAGATTCATTTGTGCGCTTAACGCATTTCGATATTGCTCTAAACTTACTAAAGGATTATTCGGACCAAATTTATTAATGATGTCTTCTTGTTTATTGATAATTGCACTTAACGAATCGATTTTTTCTTGTTCATCTGCTGCACCTAGTGCAACATTTACACTAACATCCATGTTTGAGTTCCAGGGACGCGGATCGATAGGAGTGAAAGCATCTCTTAATCTAACTACTCTTTCATAATCCTGGTGCTGTACAACTAATTTTAAAACACCTTGAAACAATTCTTTCATGCCGGTTTCGGCAAAGATCCGTGCAATCATTTCAATTTGAGCTTGCGCGCCTTTAATTGTCGCGTTTACCGCCATCTGTGTTGTCGATTGAAGGTTTTCTGCATCAAGCCCTTGCGAAGCTTTTGAAATTCCGGTCCTGTTTTCTTTTAAAGTGTCCAGGTATCCCAGCATAGGAAAAGCTTCTTTACCAACAAAGGGTAAATTAAAGGGAGTTACCGCCCCCGGCTGGGATTGTCTGATTACAGCACCGACTTCAGTCGATAAAACATCATCCAGGTTAGCCTGACCCTCAACAATCGCAACTCTTGGATGAATTGAAAGACTTAAACTGTCTAAAGAGTTTCTTAATACATTGGATTTGATTTTTTGAATATCACCGACTAAATCGTAAATACTCTGACCAAAAAACACATGAGATTCCGGCGAAGGACAAAAAGTTGCAAACGGAGGACGATCGAAAGGTTGATTATGTACAATTTCATAATCTGAACCCATGCAACATATCTTTCTTAGTTCTGCAATGCCGTCATTGTCCCAATCAACTTTTACATAAGCTTCTACATACTCTACTAGTTTTTGTGAATCATCTTTTCGATACGAATAGTCTATGGCGTTATTTCTTTCTCTTCTTTCAACGTTGTATTCTAATTCGTCGGTTCCGCTACTTTTACTTTTCACAAACTCAAAATCATAACCCATCTTCACCAATTCACTTACTGTAGCCATGCGTCGGTGAGCAGTTAACGTTGCATCTTCCAATGAAGTCGCTTCACGATTAATAATAAATTCTTCACAAGGCAATGCCTTGACTTTAACCCTTCCGGTTTTGCTTTTGTAAGTAACGTGAACAGAGAACGTTGGAACAGCAGTAATCCCCTGTTGTTGCATGCCGTCATCGGTATACACCTGAGATAAGACGTTAACCTGCAGCTCGGGATCAGCCTGGAGAGCAATTAGACCCTGTTCATCTAAATTCGTTAAGGTGTAGCTTTCTTCGTCTGGATTTTCTTCCCAGAAATACTTTAAAACACCAACTTTTCTGACCAGGGCATCTTGCCAACAGGATTGAAGTTCTAAAAACAAGTTATTGTCTTTGGTTAAGATGTGATTCACATAATCAGTAGCTTGACCGGCAAAAGCAACATCAGCACCTGTTTGTGGAACAAATTCAACGACTTTTTCGGTCCCAAAAAATACTCTAAGCAATGCCGGCATGATTTTGCCAACAGTGTCTCTAACAGTCATGTCTACAACTGTACTTCGACCGTCTTCCTCGTTACCAAAAGGCTCACCCCGGTAATATTTTGTGGCTTTGGCTCTGTTAGGTGAAATGTAATCATCAATGTACTGAACAGCATCAGTGATCGCTGCACGGACATTGCCCTGAAGTTCTTGTGAATCCATGCCGCCGTTCTCGAGATTACTTTCTTCGATAGCTTCGTTTAATAAATCGAATTCTTCATTCATACAATCGACCTAATGCCTCTTGTCAGTTTCTGTTTGGATGAATACTTTTTGCCAAACATTGCAATTGTTGGTTGTGAAGCCAGGGTTAAAATGACTGCATCAGCTTTATCAGGAGAAGGCAATCCTCTTTTCTTCATTTCCTGTTTGGACTCGACTTTTAATTTACCCGTACTGCTAAAACTGTAACGCGGTGCAACTAGCTCACTAAATAACTGGTCATCTTGGGGTAATTTACAGTCTCGAGCTTCTAAAAATTCTTTCATCCTAAACCAGAGCTCGGCGCGTAAATTTACATACTGATTTCGCATCGAAGGACTTTCTGCAACGTTAATCCCTCTCACTGGTAAGCCAAGTTCTTTTAATCTGTCCACAACACCAGAGCCCAGGCCTATCGAGTCAACCGTAATTTCAACTGGCTGTTGTGAAGGCGGTAATTCAGAATACTTACTATGAATTAACCCGGTTAACTGCATTAAATCCTTTCCTTTCCAGGACTCTACCCAATTAACAATCGTGCCTTGTCTTTCGGCTAAGACACTCGCGTCAGTGCCAAATCTCGCTACATCAACACCCCAGATTTTTGGTGTGAATTCGGACATTTCAACGTCACGATTCAACGCGTCTTCAACTAAAGCTAATGAAATTATTGTTTCATCATCTGTTTTAGGAAATTCACCTAAAACCCTGACAAAAAATGCAGAACTATCCTCGCCGTAGCGAATAGACATCTCTTTAATGAATTCTTTTGAAACCCGAGGTGAATCCACACAACTAACGTGCATCGTGTGCCACTCAGTTTTTAATCGATGATGAGATTCGTAAAACGTGCCAGATGTTCTAACCGGATTACCTAATAACAGCGTACACGCTGAATCAGAGCTCATCGATCCCGCGGCAGCTTCAAAGACCTTCTCTGGAACCCCAGAGGCTTCGTCTACGACTAATAGAACGTGGTCTGAGTGGACTCCAGCGAGCGCCTCTGGAACTTCTGCCCTAGCCGTGCGGCAACTTACGAACGCATCTTGTGGAGCACTTACTAAAACAACACGATCGGAAGTTACCTCGAGTAATTGCTGTAAGGCCTCGGGTAATTTTTTAATCCAGGACTTAACTTCAGAAAATAATGCGTCAAATAATTGACTCGACGTTGGAGCGGTTAAAACAATTTTACACGGATGCTTTGTTAGGAAATACCAGACGATCGTCCACGACGCAACTGTGCTCTTACCCGTACCGTGACCGGACCTCACTGAGATCTTACGGGTGCTTTTAGCAACCTCTTCTAGTAACTCAGCCTGCCAGGGGTCCGGTTTTACTTTTAAAACCTCTTCAACAAATTTAACCGGATCATTTCTGTATTTTTTTAAAAAACTTAAAAAGGGATTAGCTTTCGACAAGTGCCGGCCCTTCATGCTCAATTATATTTTCGCTCATACCCAGAGCTCGGACCGCCTCTAAGTGGAGCGCATTGACATCAGTGACCGTTAAATCAACTCTCTGTTTATCACCCCAACGATCAGGACTGTACCTCGAGGCGAGAAACTTTCTCGCATCCAAAGACACACGCGCAGACGCGGCATCCATATCACCAACTTCCACATCATTGGCAATTTTCTCAATTCTCTCAGCGTGATAATCAGCGCGCGCTTCTCGAGCCTCCTCGTAAGCAAACGTCAACTCGTCAGAAGCCTTTATCCTGGCATTCAAAGCGTTCATCGAGACACCCAGATATCCAGCCGCCGCTGACGCACTTTCGCCAGCCGCCACGATCTTAAAAAAGTGCTCGTACGTCTCAGGATCCCCCAAGATGTCAGCAGCCTCCTTTCTTCTGATATTTCTTTTGCTCATTTCTCTTTTCCGTTGTGTGAGCTCCCATAAAAATACGCGCTTATTCCTGAGATCAATCCAAAAAAATTCCCGATCAAAAGATTAACCAAAGCAAGATCATTCGCTTCTGGCGGCTGCATCGTAATTAAAAAAATGTAAGCCATGAATGAAGTCAAACAGATAAGCGCAAAAATTTTCGGAAAAGGATCATCCGAAAAATGCTTACGCGCATCTTGCCGATCGGCAACCTCCAACTTGAAGCCTTCAAGATTGGCAGTGATTTTCTCCAACTCAAGTTCCACTGACTGAATGACCTGAATTTTCTCAGGCTCCGACTCAACCTTCTCCTCGATATCCTCTAAAGAGGAAGACTCTGGCATCCCGAGCTTACGGGCAGCAAGTTTTAACGCCAAACCGGCCATAGGATTTGCCGAAGTTGCAGCCTTGACAAGCGTCGGGGCCAGAGCTCCCAATATTCCTTTAAGCATGGATTTTTAGTGCCCTGCCCTGAATTTTCTGACTGCTCGCTGCCGCATGAGCCGTAAGTGCCTCTTTAATCTTTTTCTTCTGTTTAGGGGTCAACTTCTTAAATTTTGACTTCATGGATGAGCAGCCACAGTTGGATTAACAAGCGAATATCAGCTATCGCTTTTTCCGACGCTGGAAGCGTCTTCCTCCACAATCACATCAATCGTATCGCACACATCCGGTACGATTACTCCGGTGGTTGCTGACAAAGCGCCTCGGCCAACAGCGCGAATACCCTTGTAAAATTCATTGCAATACAAAGCTTCCGCTTCCATCACCCCCTCAACAGTAGTACAACTGCCCAGCACCGCAACCAGTAATATCGCTGCAATTTTCATGAAATTTCCTTCAGACGTTGGAGATAAACAGTCATGGAATGATCTGACACCGCATCACCGATTTCGAAATCACGCCGAACAAACGCCGGCTCCGCGTTCAAATAATTCGCACCATCATTCGCCAGATAAAACATGTCCTGATCACTACTTCCAACCGTGTATAAAAATCGGGGGAGCCTGGTCACAACATCACTGCCAGAGACACAACTCATCACCGATCCAGGTGGGAAACGGACCCTGGCAGGCTTGAGAAAAACCCTCGGCTTTCCGAACGCCACCAGCCTCGATTCTATCTTGGGGAATTTCTTCACCGCCAGGAGGTGGGTTAGTTCGCTTTGCGCCGCACCTAACGAGTGCCCGGTGTTCACCAACGGCTTTCCACTTCGCTCAATGATCGTGAGAATTTTTTGTAATTTTTTTCTGACACTCTTGTGCGATAAAGCAAATCCACCATGCACCCACTCACCCAAATAGCGAACAGGGATAGCGCAAATGTCGATTAAAAAATCTCTCGGCTGCTGAGATCCACGCCATATAATATAATGTGCATCATCGTGCTCCCGCCAAAAAAAAGTCGTGCTAGTGAAACGATTCTCATATTTTCTGCTCACACCCAAACCAAAATCCCTTTCGGCGTATGCCTGATTTGAATACGCCGCGCATGCGGTGAGCTCTAAATGATCCATGTCGCAATTCCACTGTGGGGTGATATATGTCTAGCCCCCGCCGGCTGCAGAAAGGGGGGGCAAAGCACTGTATGGATGTACAGCATTTTCCGACTGCTTTCTGCTGAAGCAGCCAGTCATCCAATAAAATCAATGACTTACGCAAGGGAATTCCCTGATTACTACCCAAAAGCTTGAATCTTGTGCTCATTCATGCACAATCGCGCGCGCATGCGAGCTCTGCCGGCCACGAGTCGCAAAGAAAAGCGGACCCAATGAATCTGTCCTCGATGTGCTCGATGTGCTCGATGTGCTCGAGGTAGTTCACACCGTACTACCCCAATCCTGTGTGCAGTACACAGCTCCCGTTCCTTTATACCGTTCCGACTTAAAGTGATTAGGTATAAAGTAATGAGAGGGATAGACAGTTATATTGTTTGGTATTGCTTTATAGGTATCTGTAAGATGAGTTGGTCCTGTTGTTATCCAGGCTCTTTCTTTTACTACTGAGTCTTTTCTATATAACCGATTGACTAGCTCACCGAAGAATTCTGAATAACGGTCACCGGCCATGACCGCGGTTGCAATTAGTCCTGGTCTTTCCTTTTCGCTCTCCCAGCAAAAGAACTCACTTGGTTCTAGTAGATGATCATCTAGTGGTCTTTGGCATGTACTGTCAGCGTCTAACGCGATACCGCCGTAGCTATAGACAATCTCATAACGCATCATGTCAGCAACACCACACAGCTCGATGTCGTATATTTCTCTTATGTGTTTCTCCAATGCCCAGCGTTGTGAATTGAGCTCTCGATCTGTCCAAAGCTTAACCGTATACGTTGGATTAAAATCGACCCAGCTATTAATCTGTTCTCGAGGTAGTTTTGATTCATCGCCTACCCAAACGAAATGCAGAATCTTAGGAATCACTTTTACTTAGACAATGCTCGAGGTAGTTACCGCTAAACCGTTTAGTGCCGAAGTGATCTGCTGTTGTCTCGATGTCTGCGTATAGATTAAAGCCAGCCTCTTGGAGTCTTTCGCATATCTGTATGTCTTCAGAGATCAGTCCACCGTTTTTAATCTCGAGGTTACATATCATTCTGTGTTCCTCCCCGTCAGCGAAGTATTTGTCTCCCCTCTCCCACAACGCCTCGATCGCTTTTCTGCTTAACTTCAGAAAGCCAGTACCGATTGCCTGGACTACCATGAGTTCGAGCTTGTTATCCCACTTATGCTTTAACGGATCTTCGGGTCTTATGTTGTAACGTTCCTCATCAGTTTTCATCCTTACCGGGATCCCGACAACATCGACCGGATGTTCCAGGAGTTTAAAAAAAGCATCTGCCTTAAACCCCTGGTCAGCATCTATCCAAACTAACGCATCGTAGTTCTCAATGTAGGCTTTCTTAAACAATGTGTTCCTGGCTTTTTGAACAAGTGACTGATACATCCGAAAATGTATGTTGATTTGATGCCCTCTATCTTTGGCTAGACGAAACACCTCACACATTGCCACTGCGTAATCACAACACACCGTTCCCTGGTGACTTGGTGTTCCTACGAGTACCCTCAAATCAGAATGCCACCCGCCTTAAGGAATTGTTTCAAATTTGTTTTGTGTGCTTTATGGATCTCTGCCCTGGACTCGCCGCCATAAGGGACCGCCATGTTTTGTATCACGAGCTCCTCGTTTAAGCATCGCCGGCTTAAGCCTTTGTGATAGATCTTCGCAAGGATCCTTCCAAACTTCCCGCGGGTATCCTTATATGTCTTGATGGTGTAGACGTTGCCAATGACGAGATTGTCCTCGAGGTACTTTTTGACTGTCAGGCCATAGCGCTTGAGATCTTTGTCTCCCTTGACGAGCCGTATCTCAGGAGTGTCAATCGCGAATAGGCGAATGTCCTGGTCATGCTTCCAGGTGTCGATGCCTAAATCGATGTCACCCACCAGGGAATCACCGTCCTTAATTCGACGGAGAGTCATCTCATATGTATACATTCGTCACTCACAAAAGGATTTATGACATTTCGGGCAACCAGTCTTGGACTCACTGAGGGAACTCACGTCGCCCGTGAAGTCATACCCGCATTGACAGACACAATTGAAGGGAAAGCTCACCCAGCCACCCGAGAGCTCGTTCTGCTTATCTCGAATCGCATCTCTGAGTGCCTGGTCGATTTCGCCGTTGATCAATTTTGCTAAAGCTCCCCTATTATCTGCAGATACATCTTGTATCTATTATATACTTGTAGTATTATAGCCGTGTTCAAAAAAAAAACGAAAATTTAAGGGGAGAAAACATGATCAAAGTACAACAAGCCCTCGAGAACATCGAGAACGTTCAAACCTTAGCAGAGCTGACTGACACCGTGCTCGGCCAAGTGGTTATCGAACAGTTCGCAGCGACCTCTGCGACAGCTACACCTAAAATTGTTCAAGACAAAATCCTCTCTGACTACAACGGAGCTCTTACTAAGGAGTTCATCAGAGTTGTAAGAGAAGTGGTGAAGTCAACCGACAGCTAAATACAGTAGGTATTGACTGATCCCTCAGACCCGATTAAGTTCGGGTTCGGTGGTAGAAAACAACGTAAATTAAGGAAAACGGGAGACATCATGAATTTAAGACAGCACAAAGAAAACAAAGCTTTCTACGACTGGCTGATTAGCATTTGCGCGCCGAACGTTGTCGAAAGATTGGACGGCACACTGGGCGACCACGAGGCTGACAGAGTATTAGCGTCATTCCTTGACGATGTTCACTCAGACGGAAACATCGAGGTGTCAGGCTCGTTCACTTCATCCAAAAAGGCAGAGATAAATCGCTTTGATGAATTCGCCGATGAAACATGGCAGCTTGGGACACGCTACCACCCTAGCGGTGCGGTTGACCCACTTGGTAACGCGAGAGTCATACGCGATTGGGAAATAGAGACTTTCTATTCGCTGGATGAGCTGCTCGCAGAAGTCGATAATTTAACCGAAAACTGCCCAGAAATAACTATTAATCGTTTTGTTGGTGACGCCGCCGTTCAAAATGTAAAGGTCGAGTATGCTGTAGGATGCCGAGAAACTGGAGTTGTGTTTGACACTTTTTCTGATATAGAAAAAGCTCTAAAACTCATAGAAGATTATGAAAAATCAGACACGGAAGAAGGCATTTTCACCGCGAATTACTACGCGCATTGGGCAGTACCGGACACCACTGACGTTTAATAAAATCAAAACCTAAAACCAGACCCGATTAAGCTCGGGTTTGGACGTAGAGGTAAGGGCATTTATTCCGAATTGTGCGCCCTGCATCCCGCGAAGCACTAAACAGGAGACACTCATGGCAACACGCGCCACATATTCATTCAGAACCCATGTAACAGGTAGCGACGGTTTTTCGCGTAACAGCGAAACCAAATACGTCTATCTGCATCACGACGGTTATCCCGCTGGAGCTTTAAGCAAAATATTTTCCTGGTTCAACAGATCTCTGGATATTTCAGATGAGACCGGCGAGCCTTTAGATGTTTCGTTTGAAAGCTTTCTTGCGGCTAACCCTAAAGCCGAAGTGATCTCTGATCACATCGATCACGCCGACACAGATTATCGATACGACATAATTTTCGATAACAACGATAAATTTTCTTTCGATAGCCCTATTCATGTGTGGGAAAAACGTGGCAAAAGCTGGGCGTGTATCTCAGTCGGCACAATTGCCGAATTTGAAGAATCTTGCATGTCAGGTCAACACTGGAATGATTTTCTAAAGGAGTGTTCATCATGATGACTCCGTTCCAGGCAATCAATCTAGTCGAAGGCATTGAAGACGAAGAATACGCCGGCCAAGTCATTGAAGCTTGGCAATACCTCCACGACACCCGTGTCGCTTACCAGCTCCAAGGATCTATCGGCAGAGCCTGCCGGGATCTACTTAGAGAAGGAATTATCAGCGACCACAACGTCATAATTCTCAATTAGGACATGGTGGCGCGTCACCTAACCTTGGCGCGCCGCCTGATAATTTCGGGCTGAAAACCAGTGTTGTCTCCAACTCGTATTTTTTTTATCGTGCCGCCGCTTTCCAAGTAAATTTTGATATCTTGTTCGAGCTTCTTTAAAAGCTTACGTTTATCTTCATTAACAATACTGGTAGTATTTGTCATTCGTGATTTATTTCCTACTTGCTACGTCAACGCTAAAGGGAGCTACAAATGAAAATTGAGAGATTCGGAAACATTCTGTTCCCACGCATTGTTAGCTGGATCTACGGCTATCGGCACGTTACCAGTGCGATCTACGACAACAAACCAATACCTGACAACGTTATCTATCTTGACGATTATCGAGAAAAGAAGGTGCAAGTATCGTAGCTGCCACTGCGGGTAATACAGCTTTGCTCTTCAACGCTGCCTCTAACCCATCGAAACCTTTATCAACAAGAATTTCTAAAGCTCTTGTCACATCTGGGCGCCGCTTAAAATCTGATGTTTTTTCAGCCTCTGCATCCCTTAACAAATTAGCCCTCGCTTTGCGCCTTACTTCTGGCTCAATGCTAGCTCGGACATCTGGCCTTTCATTTAAGATGCTAAACATATTTTCTGTTACACCGCGCTTACCAGCCAAGGCTTCTTTAAAAAGCTCTTGGTATTCAACGTAAGCAGTGTCTGAATCGACTAACTGACGGCTTAATTGCGCGTCTGGGATCACTGACCTGATCTCAGCCTGGACCTTAGCTCGATCACTCTCACCAAGCCGACTGTTCGCAGCCATCGCGCCCGGTCTATTCTCATCAAAATTCTTTAAGATCAAACGATCCCCAGAGTCGATTGGAAAATAACCATGCTTCTTGCCTATGTCCCTGATCGCAATCATTTGTTCTTCGGTCATGTCGATACCAGCGACGTTGATGTCTAGGTCAACTCGCTCCGCTGGTTTTGTCTCAGTAAGCGGTAAGATTCTGTGGGCAGCACCAGCATTCTGAGCATCGACATATGCTCTTGCAGCCTCTGTAGCGCGCACAGCTTGCATATCTGTCGTAATCGGCCTACCAACTATCATTGGGTTTGTTTCTGCCGGCAGGCCGTGAGGCTCGTATAACCCGCGCCCAAAGACAGACTGCTCTACTGGCATACCTTGCGCCTGGTACAACGCATCACGACCACCCTCAGTCATCCAGTTTGTAATATTTGAGTATTGCTCTCTAACCTCGGGGTCAGCTCTTGTGATTCCTTCCATGTGACCTGTACCCGCACCAGGGATCTGCTCTGCCGTAGAGCGAACTGCGCGGCCTCGTCCAAAGGGAGACTCACTTGGAAATTTAAAGCCTTGCGAAACATCCGCTGTATAGGGGTTGCCCTGCTCGATCGCCTCGCTGACGGTATCTACCCACTGCTGATCGACAGTTTCGTGAAACTGCCCCAACTGCAAAGTGCCTCGCTTCTGTCCTTCAGTTAAAACCTGACCGTATTTATTTTTTGCTTGATCAAGTAACTCATAGCTCTTAGGAAACATTGTGCGCGACGAAACTGGGGCTGCAAAGCCGCCATAGGATTGTCCTGGAATTCGCGTGTCATAGGTGTGATGAAACGTCTCGTCGGTTAAACCCGCTCTCGGATTTATACCAAACAAAGAGAAACCCGCATCGCCTGTATTGATGTTTGCTAACTCTCTCATCGTCAACGCACTTTCAACGTCACTGTACACAGGAAAGCCCTGCATTCTGCGTTCAGCCTTGCCCATCTCTGCGACAACCGCTTTACGCATATCTGCCGACTGTCCTATAAACTCGCCGCGTCCCAACAATTGATCAAGAACGTCTGGATTGTCTAATCCAATAAAATTTTTGAAAGGCTTTGTGACCTTGCCATCTTTTTTAACTTCAGTATTTCTTACCGACCTATTAAAATCTGCAATCGTTGCTTTCGGGATACCAATCGCTTCTAGTTGAGCCAGCATCGATTCAACAGTGGCATTCGTAAACGGGAGGGATTCTGCGCCCATGCCGGCGTAAATACCTACCGGATTATCATCAAACCTCGCAGCGTCAACTGCAGTGTTATACACGTTGGAAGCTGCCTGTCTGTTCGATGCCCAGCCCCCAAACGTTAAGGGGAAACCGGGACCACCTTGCGCTTCTACAATGCGATCTAACGGTACACCGCCAATCTTAGTAAGCTGCCTGATGGGTGATCGATCACCAAATACTGGCGTGATCTGCCGACCCATGAATTCTTCTGGTTTTATAATTGGCCTTTGAATCGGCGCTACGATACCTTCTGTGCCAAGTTCCCCTAGTCTAAAACCACCCTCGCCAAACTGACTCGGGCCAACTTCCTCGAGAGCAGCCAACCGCATCGCATCTCTTCGTCTAGCCGCTGGACTGGCATCCGTTCGAGCATACTTCGTAAACTGACCACCCAACACGCCGCCAAATAATTCTGGTTTTGCGATTACGTCTTGCCTGGCAATAAAATCGGCTAACGGTTTTTGATTCTTAGCCCAGGCTCTTCCGGCTGTTCTAACAGCAGGGCCAACACCCGGAACCACTCCAAGCGCGCCGAGCCCACCTTGCACCGCGCTTGAAAGATAATCACCGCGACCAAAAGCAGAGTGGGCATCTGACAGGATTTGAAAACCTGGATCTAAAACATCAACTGTATTTCGAAATGTGTCTTGCCTTCTCCTGCCTCTAGGGTCACTGCCAAATGCATCCGAGGCAAACATTTCTAGTCTGTCGCGTAACGTTGGGGCAACAGGTGTCATTCCCTGGGTAAATCTAGGATCAGGAATTGAATCTATCGGACGATCTGGAAGTATTGCCCCTAAAAATTCTTGACGCTGTTCTGGGGTGAGATTTTCGATTGCCTCAACCGGAGCTCTTTCGAAGCGACGGCCCATGCTCTCCCACATTGCTTTTTCGCTTTCCGTTAGCGGTCCAGGAGACACTTGAAATCCCTCTACCATCCTCCTTAATTGCGCTTTCTGATTTTCGGTTAATGACGGAAAGCGGCTGAATCCACCAAACGGAACACTGTAAGGATTGGCCTGCGTGTAACCAGAGAGCTCATTTAAATTAAGTAGTCTCGACGGCATCTGATTTCATCCACGCGGCGTATTTTTTGGCTCGGTCAGGTAACTGTTTGGCATAAAGAGAATCCGGGTAGATCTCTTGTGATGCCCTATCAAAGTTCCCCACAGAAATTGCAGCAATACAATTTTTAAATGTTTTGAATCTTGAAATACCCAGGTTATACACGAGGGACTCGACGGTCATTTTTCGGACAGGAGAAAGCTGTGAATACCAGTCGTATCCTCTGAGTTCAGTTCGCACTCTTTCGACATCGTTGACCAGCATGATCTCCGCTTCTTCTCTCGTGATTCCGAGGGAAGAGAGATTTCTGCCATACCCGATGCTCAAGTTCCCGACATCATCATACGGATGCGCTCGAAAACCTTCTGCTTGACGAAGATGTTCAAAAATATTCATAGAGAAAAAAGGGGCGCGGTCGGTCAAGAGGGAGAAAGCATTTAGAGAAAGAGAACCCGAGCGGCCCCCAGAATATTAAAACAATACCAGATTACTGCACAAATATACAGTATACCGCTAAATTAGTTTTTGTCTTTTTTCCAGTAGCGTCAATGTTTTTTCGATTTGCTTGTAAGCTGCCGAACAAGCATGCTCATACTCTCGCAACCGCATGCCGATTTCGGTCGCGCGGTCTTTGTTGGTATAAGTTTTATTTTTTTCGTTCAGACCGCGAAAATACCGTTTGGCAATGATTGCCATCGCCTTATCTTCATCAAGTTCTTCCAAGGCAACCTGAATATCTGCAAATCTTGCATGAGTTCTAGCCTGGCGATCGACAAACTTTTCTAATCCGCTAATTTGTGTGGTGTCCTGGAAGCTTCCGCGATAAAGCATGAACTTTGAAATCATAGAATTCTTAGGCCAACCAACCTCTGTGCGTGACACGGTATCCAACCAAATGTCCACCAGGCTATCGATCCGTTCTTTTTTCATATGTGAAAAAAATATTATGTATATTTTTACCGTTTGCTAATTTTATGATTTCTTCATTTTTGAGTTTACTGTGTAGCTAAGACAGTATTTTATTACCTGATCTTCACTGAGATGAACTCCAATCTCCTCGAAAATACGCGTTCTCGCTCTTTTCATATAAGTTTCTCTTACAGTTGCTTCTAATTCCTCTTCTGTTTCTTTTGTTTCTTTTGACATTGTTTGAAACTCCATCGTTATTAATAGTCATCTTCCTGAGTTGGCCTTAAAGATTCTAATTGCGCTTCCTGTTCCTTAACGCGCTCTTTAAGATCGGCCAGCATATCCCTGACCTCGGGCATACTGTATTTTTTTGGCTTTAGTGAAATTGCAAACAATTGCTTATGAAAATCTTCGCCGTACATATCAATCATGTATCTCCTGTAATTCTCTCGGCAATGTGTGGAGTTCGACATCCCAAACGCATTGCAGTATTGGCATTGCGGATGAATGTTTTCTTCTAGAAGTTTGGTGGCTAATCTACCCCGCTCGATGTAGTGACCACCCTGCATGTCTTGCCACCGAGCAACCTTGTTACAACTAACGCACTTAACACAACCCTGATGATCCGCTGCTTTCAGTCTCACGAGTCTCTGAAGCAGCGTAGCGCACTCGTCAATCAGTTTTTGTTTCGTCTTCGGCTTCCTTTTTTTCGATAATTTTTTCAACGCGCTCAATCCACCCCTCGATCAATTCAATAAATTCTTCCAGCTCGTGGTCTTCTGCCTCGATTCTGATCTTCATGCTCTCAGCGCATCCCGACTTTTGTTAACAAAATCAGACCAGTTCACCCCTTTCTGAGCATACTCATCATAAATCTTATCTATGTATTGATGAGCAGCCCCCATACTCAAAATACTCGAAACATTGATGACACTGATAACCTGAAGCTTTGCGGCATAATCGAGTCTTTTCAAATTCCTATCATAGATTTTTCTGAATTCTTCATTTGTCTCCCTCAAAAGCGGTACGCCAATCGTCAGCTTGCATTCATTCTTCGCATGGTCCTCGTCTTTTCCATAGAGTTGTTTCGCTATTTCGCGATACATCGCATGTTGTAACCTATTTTGGAGATCGCTTCGCCGTCGAGCATCGACAACATTGACGATGAGCTTTCCATATTTTTCTAACAACTCAACGATTGATTTTTCGACGGCCGGCAAATCGTCAATTGATTTCACATTTATTTGCAACCCATCAACCATCGAGCTGCAGCTCCAGTGTCTTGAACTTCGTTCGATCGATGTAGACCTGGGGTTCCTCGAGCCGGTCAGCTCTCCCGTAATACCCCAGCTTGAAATCTTCGCCGCAGACTAAATTCGATATCGGCGTTAGACCTACCCTATCTGTCCACCACACAATTAAGAAACTTTTAAAATTAGTGCTATCAAACAACGTATTAGCGCACTGAATTTTGTGGAGCGAGAACATGAATTGGTCATGTTCAGACCAGGCATTATTCATCTTCTTGATCTCAATCCATCGAGACGGCTTGTCACCGCGCATCCAGAGATAGTCTAGCCCGTAGGTGTAAGGAATTTTTTTGAAACTCCCTCCGAATTTTTTGGTCATCGCAGAAGCAATGAGCTCTTCATTCTCTCGATCTTCGCTTGTTTGGTAGAGATTCACCCCAACTCCGTGTTGAACCATAAACGTTGGCGATTGTCAGCGCCAAGAAATTGCCTGTTATGGAGATAAAGGCCGATCGTACCCTCCCATGGAATGTGTCGGTTTTTAGAACAAATCACTCTCACGTCTGGCCTCTCGAGGTACTCTTCCTGGTCAGGTGTGAGCTCTACTCCGCCTAACGCCAGTTCTCTAAGTTGATCTTTCTTTTTGTCTGCCCAAACGATGCAGAGAATTGATGCCAGTTGTGAGTAAGATGAGCTCCCCAATAAATCAAATCTGGTAGGAACATAATCATCAGAACCCTTGGCCGGCTTTCGAGTGTGATGAACAATTGCTATGTGAACATCAAAAGCCTTCGCCAAGCGGACAAACATTTTCATCACATCGCGCTCTATGGCTGTTTCTTCCCCTACTCCTTGAATCATTTGAAGACAGTCGATAACGATGAATTTGGCTCCGTAGTCTCGAGCCATCTTTACCACTAAGGCATAAGCCTCAATAGCTGGAACATCGCCGTGATGATCGTAAAGTAGTAGTTTTCCTGTTCCCCAGTTTGCGAATTTCTTTTCGAGCTTAACGTTTGGTTCTGTCGAGCCGAGAGCGACCTGCGTCAACATCGAGATTTGATGTCTGATTGGCATTTCAAAGCTGGCTATGCCGGTCACAACATCTCGAGAGGCAAACGCAGCAACCTGGGCCAGAACTGAGCTCTTCCTGTGACCGTCAATCCCTGCCCAGATACTCACCGCGCCGTACTGCAAAATTAATTTTTCATGCGTCTTGGACCAGGGCAATCGAACCCCGTCACTCGTCGGATCTTCCTCTGTGATTTGGTCTTGATATCGATCAATCCAATTCACCTTGTGTTGTGTTTTTTCTGAGAGAACTTTATCTAGAGTGTTCCGATCGAAGTCTCCAACTGAAATTCGGTCAACAATCAAAGAATGATCTCCGTTTCTGGTTCCTCGTCAGGCCAGCTTTCCCAGGAACGGTATTTAAAAATTCGGCAAACGTGGGGGAACTGTGGATCAAATTCGCCGGCAGCTCTAACCGCAGCTTTCCGTTTGATTTCGATTTTTATTTTCCCTACCAACCAAGCCACGTCGTCCGGTCCCATGTCCAACTTCTCGAATTGTTTGAAAGCTTCTTGCTTACTGCCTGGCTGACCTAACGTTGGGGAAAATGATTTCCAAATTCGCTCAAACTCATCAGGGTAAGAATTAAACTTTTTAAACTTAGTCTCTCCAACGTTATTGTTAGACTTATTCAAGCGACTAGATTTATTCTTAAAGCTAGAATTATTCTTAAAGCTAGAATTATTCTTAAAGCTAGAATTATTCTGTACCGCTTGCTGATTTTCATCATGCGGTAAGTCACCGCGTGTTGATTTCGGGCATCCGGTTCCATGTGAAACTAATAAATACTCGATGCCGTCGAAGTGGCCGTCCTGAGTATTTTTTTTAATCTCTGTGATGAGATTCTGATCAAGAAGAAATTTTCGAGCTCGGTAAAAAGCTGTTCTTCCTAACCGAAAAGTTTCTGTCACTTCCGATTTGCTTACAGTTTTTCCCTCGGGTTTACTGTGTAGCAAAATTAAAAAAGCAACAGCGCCAGTGTCAGAAATTTCTAGGATGCTGTGAGGCAAGCTGATTGGTTTCTCTGACACGTTTTTTTAGTTTTCCTCGTCGATTCAAAATGTAGCCGTTCAATCCCAACCGCGCACCAGCGGCATTGACCCATCGCATATCAGAGCTCGATATATTTTTTCCCAGCGCAACATCTGCGCGGTAAATCAGGAGCGTCATTGCGTCACCCGAAGGGTCATAGATTTTCCTAGGCGCTTTGCCGGTAAAAAGATCCCGCCACGTTAACCCGATCGCCTGTAGTATTTCTTCTTTTTTGCATCCCGCATGGCAAAAAAACAGAGTTCCTTTATCGCCGTCCGTCACATATAAGTTGTCACCGCCCTGGTGGACCGGGCATTGAGCAACCCAACGACCCTCCCCAAGCTCTCTCGCTCGATTCAGCCTTGAGCAGAGCTCACTTGCTCTGATCACTTTTCGGCGGTCCTCGCCTTTTGGCGCTAGGATTTGGTCCCAAAGGAGCCCGAGGTTTCAGTTGCTTGATGACGTAAATTTCTTGCGGGTCCAAATTCCTACCGTCAGCAAAAACCGAAATTGCGTTCAGGGCAACAGTTTCGACAAGCACACTGTTACTGCCAGTGTCCCAAACACCAACATCTCTATCTTGATTGGCGAGCATCTTTTGAATTGAGGCAGGGGTGAAATCGTTATCTGGATTGCCGAAGAACTTTGCAGTTTTTGCTTGTGAGAATCCTTTAGAATTCATCCACTGTTCGAGCGGTATTGGTCTTCTGAATTTCGGCGGGTAAGCCACGACATCTCCATATGTTCAATCACTGTCAGATATGGATGATATCCGAAAGGCTCGACAAATAAAAGACCTCTATTTTTATTTCCTAACGGTTAGCGAAATCTGCTCGCGCAATAAAATCTTCTAAATATTCACGAATTAATTTTTCACGGCCTTCAATCACATATTCTCGGTATGCTTCTCTGGCCTTCTGAGCGTCCCTGAAATACGCCAAAATTTCTTTCGTGTGTCTCATCATGTCTTGCGTGCCGAACTGGCCTGCCATGAATCCGATTGTCGTTCGAAGCTCACAACTGATCTCGTGTGCATCTTCCAGACACACCTTAGACTTAGAAGATGGGTCACACATACGTCGAATTTTGTCTTTTGACATGCCAACACGGTCACCAAGTTGAGCCGCTGTTAGATTCTGTTCGTTCATAATTTTACGCAAATTGATCTTGAATTTCTTAGTGGCATTCATTGTTTTTGTATCTCTCAGGTGTATCTAATAAAGATTAGTCATATGCAGTTTTTGCGTTTTTTTTTTCAAAAAACGAACAAACGCTTAAAAATTAACCTGATATTGTGCAACTTTTGCGCTTGTCCAGAAACAAGATTATGTTACGATTCTCGGTCCGATACAAATAGTATGTGTCAAAGAATACTGTTACTATCGGGGAATGAGCAGAATAAAAGAAGCAGCTAAACTGAAGAAATTGTACAAATTGGTTGAAGCGGCCAGAGGATTAAGTCATCCGAAGCTTGCCAAGCTGATGAAAACGGACAAATCCCAAATCAGTCACATGATGAACGGTAGGAATCCGATCAACCTGGAAAGAGGATTACAATTTTGTCAGTTACTTGGGATCGATCTCGGAGACTTCTCTCCAAGACTTGAGGCACAAGCTAACAGGCTGGTGAACATGGTTGAAGGAAAAGTATCGGGTACTGTGGGAGATGTCCGCTACTTGGTAGGATTAGATATGAAGGAAATTGCGAAGGTACTCGAAACAAAATCCGAGACAGAAAACTTGGAACATGTCTTTTGGCCGGGCGCTCACTCGCACGCTACTTACATCCTGCAGGTCGAAGGCCAGTCGAACGCACCAGAGCTTCCTCACGGGGCTCACGCAGTAGTCGATACGGATAAGGGCGTTGAGGTAAACTCTTTGGTGTGCATCACCAATCGAGACGGCGTTAGCTTTGGTAAATACCTGGGCGACGATTATATTGAGCTTCTTAACCCGATTTTCCCGGACCGAATATTCAAACTGAAGAAAACTATGTCAATTGTGGGAGTCGTGATAGGGGTACAACTTTCGAAGTAAAAAAATTTACCAACAGAAGATACACATTATATCCACTGTTGACGTAAGTCATTCCCACCGACAAGGATACGGTCACTGAGCGCCGGGTCGCAAAGCTCAGACTAATTTAAGGAGAGGTTATGAAGGAATACAATCAAGCACTACTGGCAGCGAGCCAGGATTTTAAAGATATAGCAAATGATTCACACCAAAATCGAGGCGGCGAAAAAATACCTTATGCCAGTCTGCACGCCATCGTAAATGCAATCCAAACAAGCTTGCTCAAGCAAGAAGTCCGAACCGAAACTCATACCGAAAGAAGCAAAGACGATTGGTTCGATGTCATTACGACCGTTGTTCACATCCCCTCCAACGAAACGAAACAGTTTCACTACGAAACTAAGTTGAAAGATCCCACCAACAATCAGGAACGCGGAGCTGCCTTGACATACGGCCGGCGATATAACCTTCTAGCTGCGTTTAACTTAACAATTGAAAAAGATGCAGATGACACCGACGGCCACGTTGTGGAAGAAGTCGATGAAAAGAAAATCCTTGAGGGAATCCAAGCCGAAGACATTCAACTCCTGGTTGATCTGACCAACGAATTGAACTCCGCTGCAAGCTTTGATGAATTACAAGCTGCCTGGAATGAAAAACACAAAGAGAGAAAACAAATGAGCCCTATTACACAAGCACTTTTGGAAACTAAAAAAGAGCAACTCAAGAAGGCAGCTATACAAAAAACCAAGGCAGCTAAAAAGGAAGATGTCCAGAGTGCGGCGTAAAACTAAAAAGATCAAAGAGCTTGAAGCGCCGTTAATACAATTATTACAAAGATCAAAAGAGTGGTTTGAAGCCAAGTGGGGAAAATTTTCTGCATCGAATGCCGGCGCAATTATGCCAATGTCCAGAGGTGGTTATTCGGCCAAAAGAGTTCATTTAAAAAGAAGACTTGTAACAGAGATTCTTGAGCCTTATGACGATGAGCAAAGAAAGGCGAATGAAATCAAATCAGCAGCCATGGAGCATGGCAACGACAATGAGGAAGGAGCGAGAAAAGCCTACGAGTGGGACTCAGGTAATTTAACCGTCGAAGCCGGCATCTATCTCGATCCAAAAAACGAAAGAATCTGTGCATCTCCTGACGGTGTATTGATTGGTGAAAAAGCCTCAATCGAAATCAAATGTCCTTACACGAGATCCGAAGACTCCTACCATGGAGATTTTCTTTCC
>VTLG01012948.1_pt1 | contig 32417 bp, 53 predicted proteins | sample 4694571 | NCBI WGS metagenome assembly VTLG01 (sample SAMN12604809, study PRJNA352737) | marine metagenome | biome: ENVO:00000447; feature: ENVO:00000209|ENVO:00000569|ENVO:01000036; material: ENVO:00002151; isolation source: viral sequences binned using virsorter ...
ACGAGTTCTCCAGCCGCAGAACTTGATGTTCAAAATTCTTCCGAAGCAAGATTGAGAGTACGAAGAGGTTCGGTATATACTGAGTTAGCCCAGAATAGTAGCGGTGCTGTTATGACATTGGACAAGGCAGATGATAGTGCTGGGATTCAACTTGTATCTTATGGTGATTCTTATTTTGTTGGAGGCAATGTCGGAATTGGTACGGCTTCTCCTGTTGGAGCAAAATTACATATTAAAGGAGCCTCAAGTAGTTACGCAGTTTTAAAATTAGAATCTGCATCGGCTAGTCACGGAACAATAGTTGAGTTTGGCGACCCCACAGATGATGATTATGGTACAATAACTCAATTTGCTTCAAGTGCTGGTGAAGGTGGTCGTATGAGATTTATTGCTGGGACTACTGAAACAATGAATCTTCGGGGCGGCAAGGTCGGGATTGGTACGAATAACCCCAGCGAACTTTTAACACTTGCTCACAATGCGGCAGATGGTGATGGTGGGATTTTAATTATAAACGAAAACACTACTATTGGAGACGATGTTTATCTTGGTGGTATTGGATGGGATAGCGCTGATGGAAATATACCAAGTTCAGTAGGTGAGGCTGGTGCTGCTATTGTTGCAAGGTCTGCTGAGGCTCACAGTACAACTGATAAAGGTGCAGATTTATTATTTTTAACAGCCCCAATAGACCAAGATGACGATACAACAACACCTGAAAGGATGAGAATTACATCAGAAGGAAATGTCAATATTGGTCAAGCGTCATCTGCAATACAAGCAACAGGACTTCACATTGCTCAAAGTTCGGCAAGTGTTTTAGGACATGTTGCAATAGAATGTTCTGCAAATGCTACATCTGGTCCTACCTTGCATTTTGCAAAGTCCAGAGGTACTGTTGGTAGTAAGGCAGCAATTAACACTGCAGGCGGAGATATATTAGGCTCAATAGTCTTTACTGGATATGATGGCTCAATTGAAAGGTATGGTGCTGAAATACAGGCTATTAGTGTAGCAACATCATCAACAGGCACAGATATGCCAGCAGATTTGGCTTTTTTTACCACACCTGATGGTACTGCAGCCGTAGTTGAAAGAATGAGAATTGATGATGCTGGCAATGTCGGAATTGGATGTACGCCACAAACTTGGAATAGTGCTATGTCTGCTGTCCAAATTGGTGGTAATGGAGCAATCGAAGCAACAACATCTGCTGGTGCAAGTGGCGAATTAAAAATATTACAAAATGCTTATCATAGTGGTTCTGCTTGGACAAAAATAAGTAATGATGAAGCAAGTGAATATATCCAAGCGGGTGGAGTTCATACATTTGGAAGTGCCGCATCTGGTACTGGTACTTTTACTTTCACATCTGTTGCAAAATTTGACATCAACTCCCGAATCTCGCTCTCTAATAATGATGGTAATACCTACAATACAGTATTGGGTTATAAGGCTCTTACAAATAATGGTACTGTACTTGGAAATGTTGGTGCTGATTATAATGTAGCGGTAGGTCACGAAGCGATGGGTTCTGGTAATACAACAGACGCAACTCTAAATACTGCTGTAGGATATTTAGCATTAAGACCTATTACATCTGGTGATGAGAACACAGCAGTTGGTGGAAGTGCAGGGCAGGCTATCACGACCGGGAGTTACAATACTGCAATAGGTAGTAGTTCATTAGTAACAGAGGACGTTGGAAATGGTACAACAGCGATAGGCTACGCATCTTTAAATAAACAAAACACAGCAAGTTCCGGAAATACTTTTAATACAGCGGTTGGTGCAAATGCGGGTTATTACAATGTCACAGGAACTGGTAATACACTAATCGGTATGAACTCCGGTATTGGAGCAGATGGGCAAAGCCATAGTAATAATACAGCGGTCGGAAAAGATACATTATTGGCTATCACGACAGGAAATGAAAACACAGTTATGGGTTCAAGGGCATTAGGTACGGCAACAACAGCCACATATAATGTCTCGATTGGTGGAGATTCTATGTTTTCAGTTCCCGCTGGTCAAGCAGTGGCAGGAGTGGTTGCTATTGGATTAGAAGCGGTTAAGGGTTCAGCCAGTACGACTACTGGTATTAATAATACAGTTGCAGTGGGGAGGGCGGCTCTTAAGTCTCTTACAACTGGTGGTTATAATACCGCCATAGGACACAACACTTGTACGGCAATCACTACTGGAGCCGCAAACACGGCTTTAGGTAGTGGTGCGTTAGATTTGCTGACCACAGGAGCGCATAACATTGCGATAGGAGTGGATGCGGCTAATGCAATGGATGCTGGTGAATCTCATAACTACGCAATAGGCTCAGATTCAATGGGGAGTATGGATGAAGGTGGTAGCGGAACAATAGATTATAATATTGCCATTGGATATACTGCTTTACTTGGTGGGGCAATGAGTAGTTCGGATACAGTTACAGGATGTATTGCTATCGGTCATAATAGTTTAAATTCAACAGGCACAAATGGTCATACAGGCACAATAGCGATTGGACATAATGCTTTAACAGCATTGACATCTGGAGCAGGCAACACCGCAGTGGGGTATACTGCTGGAACTGCAATTACAACAGGGGCTAATAATACAGCACTTGGATATACTGCCCTTGATGAATTAGTAGATGGAAGTGGTAATACAGCAATCGGCTCTTATGCAATGGGAGATACGGTAGGTGGTACAACTTCAGATGGTTCAAGTAACAATACGGCAGTGGGCTATAATGCCGCTGGTGGAACTTGGGCGAATGAAGATTGTAGTAACATAGTTGCGATAGGACACAATGCTCTTGCTGGAGCATTGGAAGGTGATACTGCTGATGGAAGTGTTGCCATTGGAAAGTCTGCTCTCGCAGCCCTTACGACTGGTACTGGGAACGTGGCTGTAGGTTATCAATGTTTAGATGCTGAAGATACTGGAGATTACAATACAGCAATTGGGTATATGGCTTTATCCGCACAGGATGATGGCGACTTAAATACAGCAGTTGGGTATGAAGCAGGATTATCACATACTACAGGAAGTTCAGGTTGGGGTGGAAACACTTTTATTGGAGCAAAATCTGGTAAATATAATGGTGCAGGCAGAGGTAACACTTTCGTAGGTTCAGAATCTGCACAAGGCAACAGTGGTGCTGTATTAACTGGAAATTATAACACAACTCTTGGTGTTCAGTCTGGATTATTATTACAAGGGGCGGCTCATTCAAATACATTCGTGGGGGGTTACTCTGGGGATGTTGCTACTACAGCAGTGGAAAATACTTGTCTTGGTTATGGGGCTGATATACAAGATGCAACTGCCACTAATCAAATTGTTATAGGTAATAATATAACTGGAACAAAAGACAATGCAGTATTTATTGGAAACGATACCAGTCATATTGAAAATGATTTTAATTCAGATGCTACTTGGAATCATTCTTCAGATAGAAGGCAGAAAACTGACATAAAAGATGAAACACTTGGTCTTGAGTTTATTAATGATTTACGACCAGTTACATATAAGCACAAATCTCCAAGTGAATTTCCAAAAGAATGGGATGCTTATGACGCTGATGATAAAGAGCCTATGGGTGGAGATAAGACTATCCACGGATTCATTGCTCAAGAGGTTAAAGAGGCTATGGATAAGGCTAATGTTGATACCTTTCAGGGATGGAGTGATGGAATAGATGGTAGGCAGAGAGTATCATTTGAGGCTATGGTAATGCCACTTATAAAAGCAGTACAAGAATTAACAGCAAAAGTAGAAGCATTAGAAAGCAAAGGATAAATAATGAGATGGTCTAAATATAGTACACTAAAAACTGCAAAGAAGGTTGCGTTTGAGAAGGTTGCTGAAGTGAAAGATAGCGATGACAATGTAAAAAAAGAAGCCCACGTTGTCTTGGCTCAGAAACGATTTGATGGTGAAACTGGCGAAGCATTGGCAGATTCAAAACAAGAGTATTCTTTATCTGATTTAGAAAGAGAAAAGGCTCGTTATGATAAAGAGATGGCAAGAGCAAAAGCAGAAAGTGATGAACTCGCAAAAGCAATAGCAGATTTCAAAAAACTTTAATTAACTAACAAGGAGTCAATAATGGCTAAAGACAAAAAAGAAAAGCCAGCAATGCTCAATTTTGAAGGAAAGGAATACGAAGTAGACAAAATGACCGATTCTCAAAAGGAAGTTGCTGCACAAACAATGAGATACAATGACCACGTTTCCGATGTTCAAAATAAGTTACAAACAAACTTATTTATGAGAGAGCAATTACTTGAATGTGAAAAAGTGTTTGTAGAAAAACATCAAAAAAGTGTGAATGAACTTCGTGAACTGTTAAATCCTGAAGAGGCTGAAGCAGAAGCGTGATTGTTAGACGATGCGCCCAAGATCACGATGTTGTGATTCACAAGAATAATAAACCAGGAATGGCAAAAAAGATAAAGTTGGCTGACGAATCTTTCATAACATTAACCTATCCTTCAAGTGCAAAGGATTATTTTCTCTTTGTAGATGGTGAGATTGTAAAAAGATCTGATTCATTTAAAACCATTGAAGAAGAATATGTGAAGGAATGTGGTAAAAAACACTCTGGCGGTCAAGGGCGTATCGACATAATTAAACATAAATTAATAAATAACAAGGTGGTAGAAAGATGAATAGTCCTTTAGCAAGATTAGTTCAATGGCAACAAAGAACAGGGCAACTAGATGGTTGGACTTCTTATCATTTGGCGGCAGGGGCATTTTTATGCAAAGTATTTCAATGGCTTAATTTTAGCGATTTATGGTGCGTTTTAGGTGTATTGATAGTTGGTATCGCTTGGGAGGTTTTTGAATGGATAATAGAGAACTATGAGCCTTATAGAACGAAAGAGAGATGGGCTTACAACACAATGGCTGACATAGTAGTAGAAACAGGCATTGCTTGGTGGATGGTATTATGATAATAACAAATAAAACTAATTATGAAATTTCTACAAGTTATAATATTCCTGTTGCTTATATTTATATTGACAGGGTGTGATTCTGGCTGGGCAGTATGTGGCTGGGAGGTTAAGTGAGTGAGAAACCAGATACCGCCAGAAGTTATAGGGCTACTGTACTGGATGATAATGCCATTGTTTCTATTAATCTTAAGTGGCTCGGTCAAATCGCAGTTCTTATCGGGATGCTGGTCTACGGCTATTGGCAAATTGAAATGCGGATTAGGAAACTTGAAGATAAGGTTACTATTGCGGATGAACAAATTGGGGATCTACTTGACAAACATATCGTGGATGAGAGGGTTGAACGAGAAGAGTTGGCAGAAAAAGTAGCCTTCTATGAGAAAGAATTTAACATTAACCCACTTAGTTGGGGTAAGAAGAAACGAGGCAAGAAGTAATGGATTTTATGGCAGTATATGGCGAAGCGGGAATGATTGGCGTGGTTGGAGTGATGTTTGTTTACTTAGTAATGTCCTTATCAAAGAAAAGCGAAGCCCAGCAAGATGCTTTGGAAAATCTAAAAATTGAGAACAAAGGGCAAAGCGAAACATTGGAAAACATGGAAGGAATGGTGATCAAACTTATAAATAGATGGAATACATCAGACGATAAACTAGATAGGAAGTTTGATGCCATTACTAAGGAGATCAATGACCTAGACAACCAAGTTTCAGAATTGAAAGGCTCTATGAGTCGAATAAACGGAAGGCATTAATGGACTACGAACCTATTGATAAATATAGACTGGACATCAAGGAAAGACTTGCCAGAATAGAGACTGTTTTACATAGAGAGTTACCTGATATAAAGGAGCAATTAAAGATTTCCAATGGAAGAACAAGGTCACTTGAGAACTGGCGAAATTACATACTAGGTGGCATGGCAATATTAATTTTTTTATTCACAAAAATAAACTAGGAGACAATAATGGACATTAAATCAATGTTGGTAGAGTTCGCTGAACAACAGGCAGAGAAAATGCAAGAACAAGCAATGGGGCATCTAGCATCGGATGAAATGCGAGATAACATTGCGACTGCGATCAATAAGAAAATAGACATCCCATTTGTATCTGAAGACAAGGAACAAGTGTTTTTTGAGAAAATGGTTGATGTGGTGACAGATGTTCTTGAGGGTGTTTTTAAAGGTAAGTAATGATTGACTCAATGCAAATGCTTTCTGTTATTAAGGACACTCTTACAAAGATGGGTTCTAAATATGCAAGCCAAGATGCCCAGATGTTAGTATTCAGAACAGGGTTAGTTGAGTCTAAATACAAATACATAATGCAGAAAGGTGGTAACAATATTGCAAGAGGCTTTTGGCAGTGCGAGCCTTGGGTAGCAGTATCTCTATGCAATGATTATCTAAAATACAGGAAAGAGTTATTGAAGAAGGTTGCCGAAGTATGTCACTTGGATTGGAGTTATTTTACAAGTCCAGATGAGGATAAATGGCGTGAGGTATTAACAACAAATCTCATCGCTGGAATAGTGGTATGCAGATTGCATTATTGGAGAGTTCCGAAAAAGATGCCTACTGCATTAGATGACCAAGCGGCATATTGGAAACAGTGGTACAATACATCAAAGGGTGCTGGAACACCAGAACACTTCATAGAGATTGTCGCAAAATATGGATAAAAATGAACTGGTTAAGAATGATGAAGGAAATATTATTGGCTGTAAGCATTGCGGCTCAAGAAATATACGGAAAGATGGCTGGAGTTATTACAGAAACAGTAAGAAGCAACAATGGTACTGTAACCATTGTTATAGAAAATCTACGAATCCCAGAGTGCTAGAAGTATCTCCATTTGAAGTTGAAAACAAACTCCCTGAGAGTATGCCTATTGAGGAGTTGATAGAGTTCAGAAAGAAGCAGTACAATATAAAATTAAGTTCTGCTGAATCTAGGAAACTAATAAATATAGATATTAAACTAGATGGTGCAATAGGGATTTGCCACTTTGGCGATCCCCACATAGATGATGATGGTACAAATATTGCTGAGATATACTCTCTCTGTGATTTGATTAATAAAACTGAAGGATTATTTGGTGGCAATTTAGGTGATATACAAAACAACTGGGTTGGAAGGTTGGCTGTTCTATATGGACAGCAATCTACATCAGCAAAAGAGTCTTGGCGACTCACAGAACATTTTGTCAATAGCGTTAATTGGCTCTATTTAGTAGCAGGGAACCACGATGTTTGGTCAGGTGAAGGCGATCCTCTCGATTTTTTAATGAGGGATCATAAGGGTGTTTATGAAAAATGGGGTGCTAGAATGAATCTTAAATTCCCAAAGGGTAGAAACATAAGAGTAAATGCTAGACACTTTTTTAAGGGAAATAGTATGTGGAACTCTGCTCACGGTGTTGCAAAAGCGGCTCAAATGGGGTGGAAAGACCACATTCTAACTTGTGGACATACTCACGTTTCTGGCTACCAAGTTTTAAAAGACCCTGCTTCGGGGTTAATTTCACACGCACTACAAGTGGCAAGTTTTAAGATCATGGATAATTATGCAGATAAGTTAGGACTAGATGATAAAAATATTTTTAATGCACCAGTTACAATTATTGATCCTCAATACGCAGATGATGATAATAGGCTTATTACCACAATCTTTAATCCATATGAGGCGGCAGAATTTTTGAAATGGAAAAGATCAATCAAATAGAAACGGATAACTGCGATAAAAACGCATTTGAGGTTATTATGAAATGCAAAGAAATGGCAAGGCATATAGATATATCAAATATTATTCTTGATAACACTAGCATCGATGAAAAAGAAATGCTCATACATTTAATCGAGGGCATTAGAAGTTTAGAACTAGAAATAATTGAACACGAACCTTTCACACCAGAGGCGAGGGCATAATGAGTACATACCACGAAGTATATTGCGACACAACCACAGACTTGCTCTTCATTGAGCCATATTTAGGCGAATACGACCATAAAAGAGTTTTGCCAAGTAACTGGACAACGACAGATACTTCTAACCAATATCAGTTAAATAACACAGGATATATTTCTCAACTCTATAAAGACGGAGTTGAAATGACCTCTGTTACTGATAATCCTAATGCTGACAATGAATATAATTATAGTAGTAGTACAGACTCTTTTCAATTCTACTTAGCATCTTCATCTGTATCTGCCCTAAATAGTTCAGTATTTGAAGCAAGCAGGGATTGGGAAACACTTAAAACAGAAGCCGTAAAAAGAGCAAGTGATTTCATTAGAAATTATCTACCCTTTCCCATATATCCAAATAAAGGAGTGGGAACCGCTGATGCCGTAGGAAATGATTATCCCGAAATAATAGTAAGAAGCACAGCAGTTATGGCTGTTGAATCTCTCATAAGACCTTATGACCAAGAAAAAGCAGATGTGATAAAATCTCAAGCAATTAATGATGAAGGCACTGGCTGGTTGGATATGCTTAGGACTGGTCAAGTCTCTTTATATAGTAGCGAATCAGAGCAAAAATACAAGGGAATTTTATCTCCTGTATCTATTAATGCGAATACAACAGGGGGTGTTTTAGATGTGAAAGGTAGGGCGAGTACGGAATGGGACGCGATTAAGATTTTAATTTCAAATGGGGGAACTATTACAGCAGGAAGTGAAAACACATCTGTGAAATATTCTACATATACAAGAAATGAGAAAGGGTTAAAACTAAATCAAGATATGAATGGCGAAGTGATTGATTGCGGTTGGCAAGCGGCAGGGCATAATATGTGGATAAGATTTGCTCCCGGATTATATACCACAAACGATGAATGGCAACTAGAGGTAAGTGGGGTACTAGACCAAGCATTTACGCCTATTAAAACAATTACAACAAGCAGGCGTTAATGGCGATTACTTATTCAAACACAATTTATGATGATATTATGGAAACTCTAGCCACATTAATTAATGATGAGTTTTCCATCGCTGTTTATTATGATGAGCATAAGCCCCCTCAATCTTTTATGCTTACTCCTAGTTCTGATGAGTTGGTCGTAAATCTTTCATCTGGAACCCAAAGAGAATACAATATAGAGGTCAATTACCAATTAAAGGTAGGGGGGCAATATACTAAAAACAATATGAAACAAGTTTCCAACATAATGGAAAGATTAAAAAGATTGGTTTATAACAACTCATCTTACTCAAGCGGTGCAACTTGGTTTGATGCCAACATAACAAGCATAGAGTACGAAAGGGATGAGGATGACCAAACTTTATTAAGAGGGCTAGGAATTTTTAATTGCAATAACATAGAGGTAATGTGATGAGACTAAAAGCAAGACAAAATAAATTTCACAGAGTAAATCCAAATGGAGTTCTCTGTGATAAGGCTTCACTATGTAAACTCAGGGACGGTGAAGTAGTTGAGGTACCTGAAGATGCTGCAAACGAGTTGCTTAATATGGGATTCGTAGAAAAAGCAAAAAAACAAAAACAAAACAAGGAGGCTAAATAATGGCTGACACAAGAGTCGTCCCTGTAAGTAGCGTAAAGTATGGCTTAAAGGCTGAAACAACTTTCGGGACAGCATTAGATTCAAGCGGTGATGATGACACTGCATATTTAACGCAACCAGTAGTTCAAGCAGAAAAACCAACATTTAATATTCTTAGAGAGTCAAGATTATTAAGTGGAAGGGGCAGTGTAAAGAATGCCGCTGATACAGTTGTAAATAAAAGAGGTGGTACAGTTACAATGCCTTTTGATATGATTGCAACACCTAGAACTTTAGCACAACACGCATTGTTGGTTGGGCAAGAAAACGCTACTTCAGGTAGCACAGTTCACGAAATGGAAATAGACGGAACAAGCAATCTAAATTCTATGGGCGGTACTATTAGTAGTGGAATGCCTCATAGTTGCAACCTGATGTACTACCCTGCCGCTGGAGAAGGAATCAAAGTAGCAGGAACGATAGTTAGTGATTTAACAATCTCTGGCGATGTTGCTTCTAACAATGGCTTAGTTTCAATGTCTGGCAATTACTATTCAGGTTTTTCAAACCCCACATCATCGGGAACGGCAGGAGAAGTGACATCTGCTGGAACTTGGGTTGATGCTCAAACTACTTACTTTAATGTGCTGGATTTTGATACTAGAACCTTAGATGCAGAAGGAAATGCCGACCAAACGTTCATTATGAAATCATTTACTTTCAACATTAGCAATGGTGTTAATAGAGTAGGGTTTGATGCAAATGGAAACGCAGAAGTGTATGTGTTCCCAGAATATGTGGTTACTGGTAGCCTTGTTATAAAATACGATGATGAGTTTGATTATGGTGCAGGAAATAATGTGATCCAAGACTTTCTTGATGGAAACACGATGACATTAAATCTTATTTGTGGCAATTCGGCACCAAATGCCGCTGGAGAAATGGAAATTGATGCAGAAATTCAATACACTGGTGATCCGGGACAAGACCTAAGTGAAAGCGGTATATTCCATACACTTGAGTTTGAGTGCGTCAAAAATAGTTCAACAGAGGCTTTTAAGTTGCAAGTCTTTGAAAATTCAGCAATTACTAGTTGGTAACACTAATTAAAGGGAGGTTGTAAATGGTAGTAGATACACCGCACGGCGAATTTGAGGTGAAAAACATTACTAGGAAAGAGAGAAGGAAGTTTTACAAAAGAGTTAAAGAGGTTTTTACTAGTCAAGATTTGAGCAAGTTGCACGAACTTGGAGACGAGTTCACTCTTCTAGCCTTTGAAGACGAAAAAAAAGCAGATGAGGCTTTGAAGGAACTATCAGCAGTTCAAGAAGATGAGGTTTTGACTGCTATCATAGGGGCATATATGGGGCTTGACTTGGGAAACCTTACTGGCGATTGAGATGTGCTGTCTGGTTTTCTAATTATGGGCTACCAGATTTGAACTACAACCTCCCTTACGACTCTCGGTCGCCAGTATCATTGAAGAAGGTAAGATTTGAGACAAACAAGGATATATTAGATGAGGTTCAAAGAGTGCTTAAACAATCTGAGGATCGAAGGTATGATATTGGGCAGAGCCTTTATTTTCAACTTCCTTTCTTCTGCAATCCCTCTGTTATTATTTCAGATTGGTGCTGGGAAATGATTACGGATTATTTTACAGTAACTAAATTCAATGTTCCCCTAGCAAAAGACCTAGATTCGTTGGATCCTTGGCGATTAGATTGTTTTTCTATCATAGAAAGCGAGATCCAAAAAATAACCGCATACGAAAGAGGTAAAAATGGCAATAATTAAAAACTTATTGATCAAGTTAGGGGTAAAGGGGGCTAGGCAATCCACTAAAGTTATTGGAGGAGTATCTAAGGGACTACAAGGATTGGCAAAGCAGGCTTTAAAAGCAGGTCTTGTTTTTTATGGGGCACAAGGAATAATACAAGGAATAAAGCATACTGCTCAAATATCTGGGCAATTAAAAGGAGTAGAGGGAGGATTTAAAAGCCTTACAAAAGGAATAGGCGGAGCATCTGACACCTTAAATAAACTTCAAAAAGCAACAAACGGAACAGTTTCCAACTTGGATTTAATGACTCAAGCGAATAATGCAATGTTGCTTGGAATATTTGAAAACAATGATCAAATGGAAGAAATGTTTGATGTAGCCCAAAGATTAGGAACTGCATTAGGCAAAGATACTTTATTTGGTGTTGAATCTCTTGTTACTGGTATGGGTAGGCAATCAAAATTGATGCTTGACAACCTAGGTATTATGATTGATGTAGAGAAAGGAAACGAAGAATATGCTAAATCAATAGGAAAAACAGTAAGCGAATTAACTGACCAAGAAAAGAAAACTGCTTTCAATAATGCTACAATGAAGGAAGCAAAGAAACTTGTTGAATCGTTAGGGAAAGAGCAACTAACAACATCTGATAGAATTAACATATTAAAATCTTCTGCAACAAATATGGCTGGAGTAATAGGAACAGCCCTTACTCCTGCTTTTAACAAATCTCTTGATGTTATGGCTGACTTTTCTGTTAAAATATCTAATACCGTAAGCGCCCTTAGTAAAATAGATTTTAAGGCAACCGGTAAAAACATACTAAAAAATACAGATGCTCTATTAACAGCCTTTCGGGACACCTATATGGCTTATGTAGATTTTCTACCCGATTACTGGAAGACTGTTTTTGGGAAAATTTTTCCTATTGCTAAGAAAATACTTAATAAGGTGTTAGACCTTGTTAAAGCCGCTGGATCTTTTATTTGGGAGCCAATTAAAATAGGGGCTCAGATAATGGGTGTAAAGGTTAAAAATATTTTTATAAAGATGTTTAATGCAATAAAAGAGCAGTTTAATTCTTTTGCTGATTCTTGGGTTGGTGAAAAAATGGGAATAGAAAAACTAGGAATGACTGACCTTGTAGATACTGAAAGCCTAGTAAATGAATTAGAAAATACAGATTTTATGAAAAAGATTAGGGAATTACACGGAGGAGAAGATCAAATACAAACCCTTGCGCAATTTACAGATAGACAGAAAGAAATTTGGAGTACATATTTTAATTCTGTAAAAGAAACCGCTGAGGAGGCAAATGATAAAATCAAGGAATCAACTGGTGGCGTGACTAAGGCTACAGAAAAAAATACTGAGACTGTTAAAAAGATGAGTATTGAATCTGCTATTTCCGCAGGGCAGTCTGCTGAATCAGCGGCTGGTGCGGCAAGAAGTATTATTAAAACTTATATTTCTCAGGGTATAGCGGCTCAAATAAAAGAAGTATTTGCAAAGACACCTCCTCCGTTTTCTTTAGTTTTGGCTGGCGTTGCGGCTGCTGGGGCATCTAAATTATTCGAGAGCCTTATCCCTAAGTTTGCAGAGGGGGGAATTGTACAGGGTTCAGGAAAGCAAGATACCGTACCAGCAATGCTTACTCCCGGAGAGGTTATACTTAATCAGGCTCAACAAGAAAACTTGGCTGGGGGAATGGGAATGACTGTAAACATACAAGGTGGAGTTGTGGATGAATCTTATGTAAATAATGAACTGATTCCTGCCTTAAATAAAGCCACCTCATTAGGCGCTTCTCTTAATGCTTAGTTTTGACTCTTCTTTATCCAATGCCCTTAAAATAGGAAACACAACTGCTTTTTGGGTGATCAAATTATACTATAATGACGAATCTGCTTTTATAGGTCTTTCAGACATAGATAGAAGAGATGGCTCTGATTTTTACCACGGACTTATTTCGAGTTGGGGCAGGCATTCTCAATCGTTGGATTTCTATAACTTTACTACAACCACTGGAAATATAACTATTCGCATCATAAATGCAGAAAGATCAATCAACGGAAAAAGATTTTCAGATCTTTTTTCTTCATATAATTTTGGCAATCGAAAGTGGGAATTATTTTTAAATACCAATCAAGCAGACACCTTTGACACTGCCGCTAGGATGATAGGAACAGGAGTAATCTCTGGAGAGATTAAATATGATTATGACAGTCTAGGTCTTACATTGCTTGACTCGTCGTCAAAAAAACACAATGAACTCCCAACATCAACTGTAACCTCTAGTACATATCCAAATGCACCAAAGAAAAACATTAATAAGCCTGTGCCTATGTCTTATGGTGATTTTTATGAAAAAACAAACATAGGGACAATTCCTACAACAAATTTCGATAGGATGAAAGAGTTCTACAAAGGGGCTTTCCCAGCAATTGTTACAGACAAGTTTGATGTTGGGGAAAATGCAGTTGAAGCCCACGTCGATACTGAAACAATGCACACTTTAGACAATGAGAATATCTATTATTACAAAGATGCCCATTATGGTAACATTACAGGAACGACTGATGCAACCTCCAATAATCCAAAAATAGAATTTACAGGAGGAAGGGGAAAGGTTTATATACCTTTGAGTGCTTCTAATTTCACAGTAACTCAAAGCAATGGTAGCGGAACAAGTTCTAATGTAGCGAATATGGTAAATGGCGACTTTTCAGATTCAAGTGTAGGAACAATAACTGTTTCTGGCGGTTCTCCAAGCACAACTGTTAGTAGAACCTTATCTTTCGGTATTCCCCAGACATCGAAATTGGGCGAGTTTGTTGCCGCAACAGCCATTGCTAAATTGGGGACACTTTCAGGGGCAACAAGTGCGGGTAACCATTTGAGAATTGGAAGCACTACTCTGGCATACTCATCTATAAGTTCAAATGATGAAGTTACCGCAACTCAATCATTCTCAACCGCTGAACAAGGCTCTTGGGAATTTGAAAGTAAATTAGATGTAAAATTAGAATCTGTAGATGGCAACTTGTCTGCAGAGATAATTGAATTGGGGCTAGTTATAGAATTTGATTTTGACAGCCTTGGTTCATATAAAACCACAGAACTTTACACAACTACGGTTACTAAATATCTACACTCAATCCTACCTGCTCATTTTCGTTTTATTTCTATTAATAAGGCACTAAGGCTATCTAGGTCAAAGACACTTAATTACCCTGCTGAAATTGACTATGTCTATGTCTCAGGTAAGGGTAGGAAGTATGGCTCTTGGATTGATGCAGATTCAAGAAATAATGGCTACAATCAAAATGACTTAATAGAGAATCCAATTTATATTATTGAAGATATTTTAAGGACTGAACTTTCAATGACTTCTTCCAACATAGACTATGCTTTATTTGATGCGGCTGGAAATTCGACCGATGGACACATTACAAAGTCTTTTAACGATGCCGTGGGTGATATAAAATTTGCCTTCAGTCAAAACAAATTCATTGACTCAAGTGAGTTAATAACTAAAATATGCAAGCAGTCTTTTAGTTGGCTGTGGATTAGTGGAGATGGCAAGATAAAGGTGAGATCTTTACTTCGTCCTTCAGATTCTTTTAGTGCAAATAAGACCATAGACTTTGACAATATCAATCTAAAAACAATTAACAAAACCTCTTTAAATATGGTCAGGAATGACATTACGGTTAATTACGATTATGACTATGGGCAAGACCAAAGCATTAGTTCGGTAAATACAACAGATTCCACTTCTGCTGGGACAACAGTTAATGGAAACAACCAAACATTAAAATTAGAATTGGATGCAGAATCAGTTATTGATGAAACAACCGCTACTCAGATGGCAGATGGCTATAAAATATTAATGAAGGATAGAAGAATTGTAATAGATTTTAATGTCCTTACTCCCATATATAATGATTTAGAGATTACAGACCATATTGATTTTAATAATTGGGATGAAAATTTAAAACTCTATGGAACAGCCTATAACTCGGACTTTTTTATGATTATGAGCATATCTAAGACAGTTGAAGGTTGCTCCATTACAGCAATAAAGGTAGATGCATAATGGCAAATATGAACATCGGAACTCCAAAGTTCTTTACAGATACAATTAATTTTTTAATGTCAATCGGAACGGCTCAAGACGGCAATTTTGATGTAGTAAGTGGCGGTGATTTGATTAGTACCTATGTAACTGGTAGCGAGGCAGAATTGTTTGATATGCGACCAATGAATCAAGTTACCTTTAATACTACTGCAAGCGCAGGAGTGCAGGCAGACCACGTTTTAATAACCATAAATAAACAAAGTACAAATTTTAAAACAGATTTCATTGCAATCCTAAACCACGATATGGCTAGTGCAGAAGCAAAGGTGAGGGTTGGGTTTGGGGATGCAATAGGAGATGTCAATGATGTTGACCTTGCTAGTGCTGACAATGTAGCCGCCAATGTAACAGAAGTAGTCAATGCCGATACAATTAGTAGTAATATTGTAACTCCAGCCGCTAATGGTTCAACCATATTTACATTTGATGCCACAGATGAGCAATTTATCGGCTTACAGTTTGAGGGGGCTGGTGGTAGCAATTTATTTAACGGAACTAATAATTTGAAGATCGGGTGCATACTCATAGGCGAACACTACACAATGCCAAACGCTCCTGACTTAGCAGTTAAAAGAACCATTGTCTATGATGGGGTAAAAATCCAAAAATCAAGAGGGGGGCAAAAATTTGGTAATGCTTCTCATCTAGGAAGAAGATATGTAAACACCCTTAATCAATCTCCTTTCTTGGCTACAACTTACCCATCTGGTGTTTATGGTGGGCGGATACGCTACGATATGTCTTTTAGTTATTTAGACTCAAGTGACCTAATGCCCAGTTCTTGGCACAATGAGTTAGAAAATGATGATACAGTTGTTGCTGATGTTTGGTCAAGAACTAAAGGCAATCTCATTCCTTTTATTTTTTGCAGTGATTCTTCAGATACTGGAAACAGGGCAGAGCAAAGTTATATTTTTGCAAGATTCAATCAAAACAATCTTGGAGCAACTCAAGTAGGGGACAAAATGTGGTCAACCAAACTATCCATAGAAGAAGAGTTTTGAATTTCATAAAAATTAATTAATTTTCTACCCCGAAAGGCAGGGGTGAACAGGGCGTTTACTCCATATTCGTCCTTATTCATAATATAAAGCACCTCTGCCTCTCCCCCTACCCTTTCATAACCCTATAAAAAAAAATAATAAAGTGTTTACTTTTTGGGTTATTCAATGTAGGTTCCTATATGAATAAAATAAACAATATGGAGTTTTCAATGGAATGGAGAGAATTAAAAAGAGGCGATAAGGTAACCTACACCAAAGATTATAAATTTGGTAAAACAGGGGTCGTATCAGCAACTGTACTTATGATTAAAGGTCAAACTGCTCTACTTGATAGCGGTGATAATATTAGTAAATATCAAAGAGTTACAGAGGATAAGTAATATGACATCATATATACACCAAGAGATAAATAATAAAGGCAGTTATGCAGAGAGGGTTGAATATGTTTATTTTTATGATACCAGCCAAAGGCTTTGGGTTGTTGATAGGCATACAAATAAAGACTTAGGGACTACAGAATATTTTAATAATAAAGATGAACTTAAATATTGTTATCCAGAGTTTAAGTTTATTAAGGAAGAGGGGTAAGTAATGAATGTACCTTTTGATTTTAAATACCACGCAGAGATAATGTATGAAACTCTTGAGGGGTTCAACTTTTGCAATGCTAATGGCAACACAGTAGATGAGCTACTTTGGGATATAGATGACAGGTTAAACTACTACAAATACAGAGAGCCTAAAATTGTAAAGGTCTTAGAAAATCCTAATACAGTCAATAAGGAAATTACAAAAGAAATAATTGAAATCTATTACAGCAGGGGGAGTAAATAATGCCAGTACCGTTTTTAAACAAACATAGTGAAGCACAATACCTAGACCTAGAAAAAAACTATTTGAATCTATTTAACTTCTTACAGTCATTGTTAAGCATAACTGAAGGAGAGGATCTAGACTCTGATTCAAAGAAACTGATTCACTTTGGTGCTTTGTGCATAAGAATCAATCAAGCAGTGGAAGAGTACGCAGACTTCACCAGCAAGGTTCGGGAGTCAATGTTCAAAGGGGACTCCGCAACTACAACCCCCATTCCTGAGCCTTCTGGTGATGTTCAAATCATAGTTAATAACAGGGAATATGGGCATATAATAGAGGCTTTAGAGCATTATGCTAATATGTACCCAGATAGTAAAGTAGCAGACGAATTTCAGCAGATAGCCGATGATTTGAAAAACCTAAAAAGAAATGAGCAATGAGTCAAAATATACCACCAAAAGGCTCTTATCGTTATTCTAACGGAATCACTTATAAATTAAAATCTTTAGATGTGGGTGATTATATGGATTTATCACATAAAAAAGCAAAAAATAGTTATAATTTAGCAAATCAGATAGGGATAAAAATTTGCACAAGAAAAATTAGTGAAATCTATACAAGGGTTTATAGGATTACCTAATTTGAAATTTTTTTAAAAATGAATAGTGTGATAATAAAGGGGAGTAAAAAATGAGTTACTACAACACTACATCTGAGAAAGGTCAGGAACTAAAAAGTTCTCATTCAAAGGCAAGAACCCAAGAGGAAAAGATCTATTCATTTTTTCTTACTTATGGGCAGCCCTTGAGTCCAAGTATGGTTCTTGATAAATTAAATTTAGATTGCCCCATTACATCTGTCAGAAGGGCAATGACAAATCTTACGGAAAATAAAAAGATCACAAAGACTGATGAATATGTTAAAGGTCTTTATGGTAAACGTGAGCATCTTTGGCGACTTAGAACCGCTGAGGATGATGTAGACCCTAATCAATTCAAATTATTTTAGGAGGTTAAAATGAGGTATTATTGGGAAGCCCTATTTAGCACAGAATATTTTCCATACTGGGAATTTACAATGCTTATGATGCTCGCCTTACAATTAAGCCAACTGTGGAGACTACATAGAGTAGAGGACAAAATAGAAAGAGACAATGAATTACTACATCATATAATTGATGAGGTGGAGGAATGATATATCAAATAGCAGAAATAATATCTGACATCATCAGCCTTACTCTTACGCTAGGAGTGGCGGCATTAATTTGGGTGATGGTCATTTTTGGTGTAATGATGATCATAGCAGTTATAAATAAAACAGTAAAGGAGATAATGTAATGATGAACTTTTTTATGGACACAATGGAAAGGGTTGTTGAATTTATAGATAAGACCTTGCCATATATTATAATGCCTCTTGCGGCGTTGGGCATCTTGAGAGCATTTTACCAAATGATAACATACTAAGGAGAAAATCTATGTTAAAAATGAAAATCCAAAAAACGCAAGCAAATAAGTTGTTTGTCATTCAACTTCAAAAACCCTTTGAGGATGGAGAATGGGTAGAGGATAATTTTCAAAACCCTATCTACCAAATACAATCAAAACTTGTAAAGGGCAGTCAAGCAAATCTTTTATCTGGTAAAGATAATAAGTATGAAATAAGTATAGGCCAGGAGTTTATTTGGACGATTTCAAAAGCCTTATTCAGAGAAATGTCAAATATAGAAGGAGAGGCAAAGATTGGAGTTGTTATGGCTGTTTCAGGCACTACAACTTCCTGGAGGGTAGATGAGGTTAACGATGATACTAATCTTGAGGAATTAAAGATTTTTGATTCTGGTTCAGATACTGGGCATAATTATAATTCTGGTAGCGTTGAATACAAACCCGATAATGGGATAGATAGGGATATTGCAATTAAATGGGGTATGGCTTTTAATAATGCTACAAGAATTGCCGCCTCTGCTAAAGTAGATCACCCAAATGAGAATGTAACAATCATAAAAAACTTAATGCCTGAAATGATGAAGATAGCAAATGGTCTTGAAGAGTATCTAAAGAGCCAAGAACCAGAGGATGATGATGTTCCTTTTTAATAAAGGGGATTGTTTATTAAATGACAAAAGCACAAAAAACCAAACTTAATAAATTGGTTCGCGAGTATGTGGTGCTCAGGGACAAGGTATGCTTGAGGTGTGGTAAGGCTGATAGGCTCCATGCCTCGCATATCTATCCTAAAGGAAAATACAGAAAGATGCAATTTAATGTTGAGAATGTAAAGGCTTTATGCCTTGGTTGCCATCTCTATTGGTGGCATAAACACCCTATAGAGGCTAAAGAATGGGCAGAGAAAACATTAGGTAAGGTAAGACTTAATAGATTAAAAAAAGAGGCTAATACGATAAACAAAAATAAATTAGATTTTAAACAGTTAGAAAGTGAATTAAAAAACAAAATAGGAGAGTTGCTTGATTAATACTGGAGCATTAAAGATTGATAAAAAAGTTTGTGGTAAATGCAATAAAAATAAAGACATAAACCTTTTTTTTAATCGCCAAGATAGTAAAGATGGCAAGAACAATATATGTAAGGCTTGTAAAAAAGAAAAAAATATTATTTATAGAAAAAACAACAAAGAAAAAATAAGACTTATTAAACAAAAATATGCAAAAACGGAAAGATGCAAAAAGAAAAAAAGAGAATATTATTATAAAAATATTGAAGCAATAAGGGAAAAAAACAACATTCAGTTAAGAATCTATAGAGAAAAAAATCGTGATCAATTACGAAAGGCATTTAGAAAAAGAAAAAGAAATTATATTAGGGATTTACACGATACCTATATTAAAGAATTAATTGTGCAAGGTAGTAATTTAAGGCATAGAGACATATCACAAGATATTGTTGATGCAAAAAGAGAATACTTAAAATTAAAAAGACATTTAAAAAAATAATTTAATTAAAAAACCCAAAGGGAGAAAACAACAATGGAAAATAAAAAACAGATTAATGATTTTAACGATCTTGAAGAAATGGTTGCTGGTCACAGAAGCGTCTTGAAATCTTTAATAGAAAAAGATGGCTATTACAAATCAAGTGAAGCAGTTGAAATTAATAATGCCTTCGGTAAGCAATTGAATGTTATGAAATTAAAACTAGAAGCATATAAGATGTTAAAAGAAAAACCAACTAGAAAAGACTTATTCTTAAATAAAAAATAGAAAAATGGAGAAAAAAAATGGCTAAAAGATTTATAGATACAAAAATATGGGACAAGGCTTGGTTTAGAAAATTATCAACTAAAAATAAGTTGGTCTGGATATACTTACTCGGAAAATGTGACCACGCTGGAATATGGGATGCTGACTGGGAATTAGCAGAATTTATAATAGGAGAAACAGTAACCTATGATGAATTACCAGACATCATAAAAGATAAAATGAAATACATAGAAGGTGAGGAACAATATTTTATACCCTCCTTTATTAAATTTCAATATGGTGAACTTAAAGAACATTCTAAACCACATATGAGTGTGATCAAAAGGCTTACTGACAAGAAGTTATTAAAGGGTTTTAAAGGGGTTACTATAACCTCTAAAGATAAAGACCAAGATATGGCTAAAGTAAAAGAAGAAAAAAAGGACAAAGAAAAGAGAGAAGAAGATTTTATGTCAAAGTGCAAGGCACTTCAGGATAAACATAAGTTTGATAATGTAATGCTGATGCAGTTTGTCGATTTTTGGACTGAATCAAATGAAGGCGGAAGGTTAATGAGATTTGAAATGCAAAAGACCTTTGATATTAGCAGAAGAATGGCAAAGTGGAAATCAAATGACAAAGAATGGAAGATAGAAAAAAAAGAGAAAAAGAGTTTCATCTCTAAGTTTAAGAGGACGCCCACTGGGTATTATACGGCTTATTGTTCTAAGTGTGGGGAAGTACAGTTCCCTAACAATGACTATCAAATAAGGCAAGGCTCTAGTTGTTGCGCAGTTGATTATCTGCCTGAGAAAGTCGATGCCTAAAGATGAAGAGCATATCATAGATTGGATACTTAAAAAAACTGACCATAGAAAACAAAGAGAGAATTATAGGGTAAAAAAAAGAGCATCTGCCTTTGAACAAAGAAAACACAAAATGGATAACCTTGTTTTTTATTGTTCAAGTTGCAAAGCCTGTTGGAGTAAGGTACCAAAGTGGATAGACATTGTCAGGTGGAGAAAATACCCAAGAGGGTTGATGCCAACCATTGGTAAAAAGAGAAAAAAATGTCCAAGTTGCGAAAATGAATGACCAATTATCAATAAGTTTTGATTTGACTAAAAAAGAAATGGTCAAAATACTAAAAACCAAAAAAGCAAATCTGGTCATAGAAAAAATAAATATGGATTTTCACTTACAAATACTTAAAAATGAAATAGCAAGAAAGAATAAAGAACATTAAATGAAAATAAAAACCTACTGTGACTTATGCGATAAGAAGAAAGAGTGTATTAAGCAAAAAGATGGATTATGGGCTTGCGTAATTTGTAAAATGACCTACTATTAACTCTTAGATAAGGGTAAAGAAACCCTTTGACTTATCATTTATTAGTATTATATTTGGTTATGAATAAAACAAATAATATGGAGTTTTCAATGAATCATACAAAAGGAAAATGGGAAGTAACTAACCAAAATGGCACTATTTATATAACACCTGAAGATGGTGAAGCCCTAGCAATAGTTCGTCAAAATCTTGATGGTAAAAATAATCCTGAAAGAATAAAAGAAGCAGAGGCTAATGCAACCTTAATAGCATCAGCACCTGAAATGCTAGATATGTTAATTGATTTATATAATCGCCTTCCATTAAAGACTAAAGCTTTTGACAATAGTGAGTTAAAAGATGAAGCTTGGAAAATAATAGCCAAAGCAAAGTGGGGTAAATAATGAAGAAGCAAGAATTTATTCAAAGCAAGGTTGATTCTATTGAGTGGAGTGAAGAAAAAAGAAGGAAAAATTATGGCACAATGGGAGAAGTTAGAATTTATGCTAAATCTTATTATGACCAACATAGGAAACATATAGGAACTATTGATTATGATATTGAAGATGACAGTTCTTTTGTTCAACCAGTTGTAATGGGTAAAGATAAATACTACTATTATAATTGTGATAAGATGGAGTATTATAAAACATTTGAAGAGGCTGAAAAGTGGAGTAAGAATCAGTATGTAAAATCTGTTAAACTAAAGGCAAATTGGGAATTTAAAAAAGGGGGTAAGTAGTGACAATAAAGCAATTAGAACATAAGGTAAAAAACCTGAATTTGATCAGGGGATTCAAAACCGTAACTGGTGAATGGGATGAAAAAAAAGGGAAATTTATTTCTAATCCAAATGTTTATTATATAGGCAAGGCTTATGGAGGTTTCAGGCTAGAGCAAATTGTTAATGAAGGCGGAGGGTGTAGGGATATAACTCATAGAACTACAAAAAAAGAACTGTATGAGTTAATGGATATGATGCTATATGGATATGAACTTGCACAAAGAGACATTTTAATAAAGGTATAAAAAGAATGAAGAATGAAAAACAGACAGAAAAAGACTTTAATGATGTTATTGAAAAAACATATAAGTGGGTTGAGGGTTCAAGTTATTTTGATAAATATGACACATTAACAGTTATTAATGGAATGTTATTTGCTTTATTTACTTGGATATATCATATAGCACCTAGTTTTAAAGTTGCCAACAAAACCATTCTTGCTTGCTTAGAGCAAGTTGAAAGGGTTCATAGTTCAGACAGGGAGACAGAGTGAGATCTGACAAGCCTTATCGGGAAAGATGTAGAATAGCAAAAATTGTCTATGGTCATATCTTGTTGAATGAAGCACACCAGTTTGATTCTTTGGTCTTATGTGGTGATTACCTTGTTTATAATGGTTGTTTAATTTTATTTGAAGAATGCGAAAGGCGTTATAATGAAATAACAACATAAGTAAAAAAACAAGTCCGTAAGTCTGCTGTTGCTGTGGCTGTTCAATAGGAAATACAACTACAGTATCTATTTTTTTTGCTAGATCGTAAGCCATAAAAGCCTCTGTTAATTCAGGGGCTTTTGTGTATATAGTACATAGCAATATACTCATATATTTTAAACAGTATACACCACTATACTGCTTTGCTTTTTAAAGTATACATCACTATTTTATAAAACATATCTTTTAAACTAAATTATAAAGTCTATTTTTGAAAGGAAAACAATGCAAATAGTAGAATACAGCAGTTCCGATATAATTGCTGCCGAATATAACCCAAGACAATTAACCAAAGAACAATACAGCAATTTAAAAGACTCACTACAAAGATTTGGGCTGGTTGATCCTTTGATCATTAATAAAAACAAGGAAAGAAAAAACATTCTTGTTGGAGGGCATCAGAGGTTAAGAATAGCAAGGGAAATGGGGATGGACAAGATACCTTGCGTAGAGGTTGATCTTGAACTAGAAAAAGAAAAAGAATTAAACATAAGGCTAAATAAGAATGTTGGAGAATGGGACTATGATACTCTTGCTAACAATTTCGATGTAAAAGACTTAGTCGAGTGGGGATTTAAAGAAAAAGAGTTTAGTGACTGGTTAGACGTTCCCGGAGTTGATGAACCAGAATACGAGGTAAGCGAAGAACTACTAGAAGAGCATAACTATGTTTTGTTTTATTTTGATAATACCCTAGACTGGCAAGTTGCTCAGGAACTATTGGATATTAAGTCAGTAGTAAAAGAAGGGTACACAGATACTTATGTGCAAAAAGGAGTTGGAAGGGTAAAGAGTGGCAAGGAATTATTAAAGATAATTAATAAATGAATTACAAAGTATATATACCCAGCAAGGGTAGGGCTGGGAAGGTCACTAGCCATAATCTTTTTTTAGATAGCCATATTGTATGTCCAGATAGCGAAGTCAAAGATTATAAAAAGCATCACGAAAAAGTAATAGGTGTACCAGATGAAGTTAAGGGAATTACACCCACCAGAAACTGGATTTTAGACCATAATAAAAGCAATTACCACATACAGGTAGATGATGATGCTAGAAGTTTCCATAAATACGAAAAAACTGAATTGGTCAGGTTTACCGAACCAGAAAGAATAGATAGTATACTAAACACAATGTTTTTAATGACCGATGAAATAGGCTATAAAGTTTGGGGACTGGCTATGGCTTCAGATTATAAGTTTTACAGACCTTTCGCACCTTTCAGCACTCAGGGTATAGTGGTCGCGAACCTTATAGGAATCATTAAAAATCCATTACGGTTTGATGAAAGACTAAGGGTAAAAGAAGATTATGATTACTCAATGCAACACATATATAAATATGGTGGAGTATTAAGAACTCACAAATATGGAATAGATGTAATACACTTAACTAATGAAGGTGGATGCGTGGGATATAGAACTAAAGAGGTAGAACTTCAAGCCTATGATACCTTGTTAAAGAAGTATGGCTCAAGCGTTGTGAAGTTCCAAGACAATAAAAACTTTGTTAAAATGAAATCACCTAGAAAGGGTATTTAACCCGAAAAAAAATCGGATAAAATCGGTGGAAGATAGAGACTCAAAGGGAAGGTTTAAAAAAGGTAATTCGCTTGGCGGACAGTCTACTGGCAGACCTAAAAAAAATTATAGCATTCCTGATATTTTGAAAAGAATAGGTGAGGAAGAAGGGACTGTAAGCGGCAAAAGCAAATTAGATGTAATTATGTACAAGGTTTATCAATTTGCATTAGAGGGTAAGCCTTGGGCAGTTCAGTTCATAGCAGATAGAACAGAGGGTAAGGCAAAAGAATTTAAAGAGGTAATCAATAAAACAGAACCAATACAAGTGATGGTTATAGATGATTCAATGGACAGTAAATAGTACAAGAAAAGAGATACTAAACGATCCTGCTAGATTTAAGGTGATTGTTGCTGGACGCAGGTGGGGCAAAACTATATTAAGCCTTATGTACTTATTAAAAGATGAATTTCAACCGAATGAGAGGAGGTGGTTCATTACACCTACTTACAGACAGGGCAAGATGATAGTGTTTCCTGTATTAAGGCAAATGTTTAATGGTTTTATGGGAGCAAAACTAAATGAATCTGATATGAGTGTAGTGTTTGAAAATGGGGCAGAGTTATCAGTTAAGGGAGCAGATAACGAACATAATTTAAGAGGAGTTGAGTTAACCAAGGCGGTAATGGATGAGATGGCTTACATAAAGCCTCACGTTTGGGAAGAGATCATTTACCCAATGTTGGCAACTACTCAAGGGGAGGTTTTGTTCATAGGGACTCCAAGTGGCTATGATGTGATGTACGAACTATACAGCAAGGGAAAGGCAGAACCAGATTGGAGGTCTTGGCAGTTCAAGACCATAGATGGGGGCTTTGTTCCTAAGGAAGAAATAGAAAGAGCAAAGAGGACTATGGATGAGGTTGTGTTTAGGCAAGAGTTTGAAGGCTCTTTTGAAACAACAGGAAACAAGGCTGCTTATAATTTTGATAGGGAAACCCACTGCATAAAAACAAAAGAGTTATCTAATGAACTTTGGTGGGGTGTTGATTTTAATGTAGACTATATGACTGCTACCCTAGCCTGTCAATACACAGACAGAACAATACATTTCTTTGATGAGATAAGGCTGAAGAATAGTAACACAGAAGAATTGGCGATAGAAATGAAGAAGATAGCACCCAATATAGAATGCTATCCTGATCCTGCTGGCAAGGCTAGGAGTACAACATCAAGAAGAAGCGATCATCAAATACTTAGAGACCACGGCTTTTTAATTAGGGCAAAGAAATCTCATCCTTCGCACATAGATAGGCTCAATGCTCTTAATAGAAAGTTAAGGGATGCCGAGGGCAACATAGGGATGACCGTTGATCCTTCTTGCATATATTTAATAAAAGACCTAGAGCAATGCCAAAGAGATAGGCGCGGTGGTCTGGATAAAACCCAAATAGAACTAACTCATGCACTTGATGCTTGCTCGTATGCCATAGCGCATAAGTTCCCAATCCGTAGAATGATTGGTACAAGTATGGATTGGTAATGCCTAATAAATCAGCAAAAGATAAAAAGCGTAAGCGATTAAAAAAGAATAAGGAACTAAAGCGGAAAGGGAGAACTGCTAAACAATACAAGAGGAATAAACAAAATGTATAATTTTGGAAAGTCGGTTAACAAAGTAGTGATCCCTGAAATATCAGAAAGAGTAATACTAGACAGTGTTAAAGATGCTTACAAGGGGTATCTTGAAAAGCAAGACAATCAGTTAATGGAGTCACTAGATTTCTATTATAACCAGAACCTAGATGTTCACCTTGAACAATGGTTTGCTAGTGATAGCCTGCAACAAGTACCACCATTTGTTCAATCTTGCGTGCCAAGATTTGCTAAGGCTAGGATGATGCTCTATAAAGAAAACCCAAATAGAATGATAGCAGGGGAGGTCAATGAAGATTACAAAGATGTGGCTTATAAATTAAACTCAAGGACAAAAGAGTTTGCTGAATTGGCTTGGTTACTTGGTTGTTGCTGGTTCAAATCAAGGTTTAATGAAAGAAAAAACAGATTAGAGTATGAAGTATTGCCTAATGTCAAAGAGTATTATTTCTATGGAGAATCAGAGCCTTATGGATATTCTTATGAAATAGAAGGAGAGGCGACAGATAAGCGTTATGTGTTTTGGAGTGAGGACAGAGACGGTGTTGCTGGAATGCATTTTGAATTTGATGAAAAAGGTAAAAGATATGCTATGCAAGGCAACGAAGATATGGTCAACCCTTATGGGATCAATCCTATTACAAGTGCAATGTTTAGTAAAAGTTCTTATGATGTAACAAGGTCTGCTCTTCACATAGGAATAGCAATGACTGAAATAGCATTAAGCACTAGATTTAGATTAGGTCAGCCAGTATTTACAGGCATAGAAGAAGGGCAAGGCAAATTAAAATCTGGAGTCGATAAGGCATTGATATTGCCAGAAGGTGCATCATTTAGTTACGCTTCTCCCGGAGGTAGCCTTACTGAAATGATTGAAGCAGTAAAGGCTATGGCTAATCAAACAGCAGAAAACAACCAACTTAGGATAAGATGGGGTGAATCGGGAGGCAATGCGCCAAGTGGTGAGGCTCTTAGAATAATGGAGATTGAAAATCTTGAAGCAAGGAAGAGTGATGAATCCCTATTCAGGGAATGGGAGCATAGTAGGTATGAAGTAGATAGAACTATTCTTGAAACCCACGGTGCTATGAACTTATCAGAGGATTATGCTGTTGACTTTGGCGAAGTATCTTATCCTATGTCACCCCAAGAAGAAAGGGCGTGGCTTGATTGGAAGATGGCTAATGGAATAATGAGCAAGAAAGATTTATTGTTACATTTCAATCCCGATATGAGTGATGAAGAACTACAAAGCAAACTAACAGAGGTGATTGAAGAAACTCAAGCGGAGAAAGAAGCCACTCAACCTCAACAACCCACATTTCAAGGACTAAGAAAACTTGGCGCAATTAGTACATAGATACTTAGATAGGTTAGATAAATTAGATGATATAATAGTTGAGGATGCTGATAGAATATTAGATGCCATTGACTTAGATGAATTGTTGAAGGATCCTGAGAGGTATTTGATGGCTTTAGGTGATGCTTTTTTAGAGGAACATCTTATAGAGATAGAAAAAGCCTCTAAGGAGGGAAAAAGGTTTGCTGAAGAAATATTGAAAAAGTCTCAATGAAATTAAACATAAATCTTTCTAAAAAGTTTAATCTTAAAAAAATAAAACTTAATCTTTCTAGGGAGTTAAATGAGGCTGGAAAGATTATAAGAAAAGATCATATAACAAGGCTTGAAAGAGGAATGGGGGCAGATGGAAACAGAATGGAAAATTTGGCTGATTCAACTATTGAAGCAAAAGGCTTTGATCAGATATTAGTTAATACTGGGAAGATGAGAAACCTTGTAATAGAGAGGGCTACGGCTAAGAAACAAGAGGTTGTTTTATATCCGGGAAGAAAAGAAAAAAGAGGAAAGGTTACTAATCAGCAAATAGGAGGATTTCATCAGCACGGAAAAGGAGTTCCTAAAAGAGAGTGGTTTGGCATTTCGCAAGACGCTGAAAAGAAAGCAATGAGGGCTATTGAATTAAAAATAGAGAAGGCTTTAAGAAATGCCTGAAGATACAAGCCTAGAGATTATAATCGCCAACCAACTATCTAAGACTGCTGCCGAGATAACGCTTACCCTAGATGAATTAATTAATACTATGCTAGAAAGTGGAATGAGTAAGGATGCTATAAAGCAAGTTTTAATAAGAGATCTCAATACAGGAGGAAGATTGTTTGGAAATTACAGAAATCAAGTAAAAAGCAAGGTTAAGGCTGGAATGAATATGGCGGCGAATAGATCTTCTAGGAAAGTCTTTGAGGAAGCAGGGGTAAAAGAATATACGTGGGTAAGTGTAGGCGATAAGAGTGTTTGCATCGACTGTGAGGATAGGCACGGGGAAACAGACGTTATGGAGTATTTTAAAATAGTAGGTCTTCCAAGATCAGGTTTTTCTATATGTCAGTTCAATTGTAGATGCCAGTTAATTCCTGCTACTTACAGGGGAGAAAACTTAGACAAGCCTTTATTAAGACAAGAAAATAAAAAATAAGATTCGCCTATTTTAAAAAAGATATATTCATTACTAAATTTTAATAACCAAAGAAGAGGACAGAATGTCTGAAGATACAAAAACACAGAGTGTGGAAAACCAACCAAAGGCTTATGTCGAACAGCCTTTAGTGGAGAAATCAACATCGACAGAGGTGGCAACTGATAGCCAGAAGAATGACATAGAATTACCCGACTATGGTCAGTTAGTACAAGAGAGTAAAAAGTACAGGAAGAGGGCGCAAGATTCTGAGGCAAAACTAGCCAAGATGGAAAAGCAACGAGAGGTTGACAGACAGAAGCAAATGGAAGAGCAAAACCAATGGCAACAACTTGCCGAGGAAAGAGCAACAAAACTTGCAGAGATGGAACCCATTGTTGAGGCTTTTAGACAAGATGAGGCTGAACAGCGTGAAAGAATCCTTGCTGATTTTGAAGAGAGTGACAGAGAGCAATTTGGTGGGTTAGCCCTACCGCAATTACGAGCCTTGCACTCTAAATTAATTACTACTAATAATGCAAGCGTACCCACTACAAGTGGAACCCCAGCAAGGGCTGTTAATCCGAATAATAAAGATTGGACAAAGATGGATAAGGCAGAAAGACAGCAGAACTGGAGTGATATTGTTAAAGGGTATGCAATGCGAAAATAAGGAGTCTTAAATGGCTAATTATTATGGATTTGCTGGAGACGTCACCCAGAAATCTGATGTTGATGTGTTCGTTCCTGAACTTTGGGCGGATGGAGTCTACAGATACTTTGAAAAATCATTAACCCTTAAACCATTCTTTGATGATTACTCAAGTTTGGTGCAGGGAAGAGGTGACACCCTTCACATACCTACAATTCAAGAAGTCGCAAGTGCTGATAAATCTGCTAATACAACTGTAGATTACACTGCAAATGTTGAAACTTCTATTGACCTTTCTATTGACCAACACAAATATGCCGCAAAGTTATTTGAGGATATTGCGATGGTGCAGGCGAACGAGCAGTTGTTTTCTAAGTACGCACAATCTATGGCGTATGCTTTAGCAAAGGCTGTTGATACCAAGATCGAAGCATTGCTTCAAACACTTGGAACAACTCAGACATTAGCGGCTGACAATTCTATGAGCAATGCTGATGTAGAAACTGCTCTTGGAACTTTGATGGCAAATGATATTCCAGCAGATGAATGTGCGTTCTTTGTGAACCCACTTATCTATGCTGATCTTCTTAACTCAAAAGCCTTTGTTACTAATAACTCAGGTGCAGGAGTTGGATTTGGTAATGATAATGCTGTAATGAGCACAGGGCAAGTTGGTGAACTATTTGGCATCCCAGTGATGACATCTAGTTTAATTCCAACGACTACCTCAACTGGTATTGAGGCGGCTTACTTAGTACACAAGTCGGCTATCGCAGTAGCGGTTCAGCAAGATATTCGTGTGCAGTCCGAGTACGATGTATCATATCTCGGAACTAAGGTGGTTGCTGACATCATTTACGGTGCAGTTATCACTACTTCAAACCACGTTAAAGGCATTGAGTTTCTTAATCCTTAAACCCTGAAGATACAAATTTTGGGGGTAGTTAATTCTGCCCCCATTATTTAAAAGGAAAATATGATAATATTAAAGAAAGATAACCACTACGAGCATACTACAGATGGTGTTAAAGCCTCAAAAATGGTGCAAGAAGGCTATGAAGTGGTGAAGGGTAAGGGTTTACTAGCCCAACCAAAAAAACAAGCAAAACCAAAGAAAAAAGCCTCATTGAAATCTAGCAAAAAATAATTTCATAAAGGGCTCGTTCACGGTTTACCATTAACCTTAGAGATTAGGAGAATCAATGGCAACTAAATTCCATACTTATTCAACTCAGGAAGCCACCAACATTATTGCAAGAAGGGCGGCAATCAGAGTTACCCCAACAATTACAGGCGTTCAATATGCAAATAATGATGTCCTGTTTGATACAACAGAAATTCCAAATGCAGTTGCTTACAATGGTGGAGCATCTGAATTAAAAAACATCACCATAAATTCTAAATCAGCGAGTTTGTTTGATTGTATTCTCTGGTTCTTTCAAACTGACCAGAGTGCTGGAACAGTCAACGGGGCTTGGAATATGAGTGATGGTGACTTTGCAACAGCCAAGAACTTAGGTTGTATTTATTTAGATGGAGATAACCTACAGCAGAATCCCGGAGGAGGAAGAGTTTATACAGTAATGCAAGGCTATAAGGCGTTCCCAAGTGCTACTAAAACAAATCCTCAACTTCCCTTGATACTTCAGGCAGAAGATGATTCAACCTCTGTATATATGGCGGCTAAAGTTCAAAGTGAAGATGATCCGGGCAATACAACTCCCTCATTTAGTGTTGGTGACATAGAAGTTGTTCTTGGAATTAATTACTAGGAGATATAATGGGCAAATTACATAAAAGATCAGTTCAAGAAGCCTTAAATGCCACAGTGGGTGGTGAATGGACAGTTAATTCAGCAGGAACAGCAGGCTCAAGTGCAAGTACAGGGAATACAACTCACCTAGCATTAGCAACAATGACCTCTACTTTAGGGGTTTATTCAGCAGTAGAGATCTATTTCAATTTCACTATAACAACAACAGATGTTACAGCGGCAAATGATTTAGTGATTCCAAAAAACACTTTAACTTTTCTAACTGTTCCAAGAGGCTTAGGCAATACAGTTTATTTCAATTACAATTCTACTAGCACAACAACTGGTGCGGTTAAAACTGTGGAGATATAATGCAAAGTTCAATGCTTAGACATATTACTGAGGACTTAGGTAATGGGGGAACCATAGACGGCGACCTAACAATCAGCGGAGATTTGACTGTAAGTGGTGGTGGTTCACTATCCTTTGATGAGATATTAGAAGGTACACAAGTAATAGATGTAACCAATGCAGAAGCATTTCTTGTACGAAAGAACTCTGATGGCGGTGACATATTCACAGTTAATACTGATGCTGAAACAGTTACAGTTACCGGGGGATTAACAGTAACGGCTGAATCTGATAGCAAGGCTGGATTTAGACTTTATACAGGCTCAACTCTTCTTGGTGGTATATATAATAGTAGTGGTAAGGTTCATTTACGAGGTGAAGGTGATAGAGATGTTTCAATAGGAAGTTCAAATAATGCAGACAGGGTGGTTATCGATACATCAACTGGCAATGTGGGAATCGGTAAAGCACCCGATACTTTATTGCATTTGTATTCTACCTCTGCAAGCAAACCAATCTTAAAAATAGAGAATGAGCAAGGTGGTGCAAATCCTGTATCTATTCAGATGCTTAGAAATACAAGTTCCCCAGCAGATGATGACTTTATTGGACAAATAGATTTTAGAAGTATGAATGATGCTGGTACGCCTGAAGAAATATTATACGCCTACATATCTGCACAATCTACTGACATTTCAGATGGCACAGAAGATGGAGAGATGAATTTCCATACAATGAAGGCTGGAACAGCGACCAATACAATGACACTTCAGT
>VTLG01004188.1_pt1 | contig 32402 bp, 31 predicted proteins | sample 4694571 | NCBI WGS metagenome assembly VTLG01 (sample SAMN12604809, study PRJNA352737) | marine metagenome | biome: ENVO:00000447; feature: ENVO:00000209|ENVO:00000569|ENVO:01000036; material: ENVO:00002151; isolation source: viral sequences binned using virsorter ...
GGACTGATTCTCGCAGGGGAGATTACCCGGCCTTCTCTTTGCTGGGCACGGCCAATACAGGCCACTTCTATGTGGAGTCGATCATGAAGAGGCTGCCGCCTTCAGGCATGTGTAAGGAGATTTGCCAGAAGATACACCAGGTCAAGCAGGACACCGGAGTAATGCCTAATGTAATGGGCGTTGAGCAGGCGGGGTTCTCTCAGCTGTACGCCGAGATGCTGTCGAAAGAGTTTGCTTCACAGGGGATCAGGACGCCGATTGTTCCAATTCACCACGAGGGTGTTAATAAGAACCTTCGCATTCAGAGGATTGATCCCTTCATTAGCAACCGAGATATAAAATTTATCAACACTCCCTGTACGGGAGTAACGGTTCAACAGTTCAAAGATTTCCCCTCGGGGAAGCATGACGATGGTCCTGACTCGGTAGAGATGTGCTTTAGATTGCTGGCAACTGCAGTGAGATAGCTTCTTGTTTCGCCTGTATTGATGTATTTGTTACCATCTTTTGTAATAAATCCTACAGGTTTTGAGGGCAAATTGATGCATCCGAGAGACTTTCTTAGTTACGACGAAAGGTCTGCAATCCTTTCGTGGAAGAATCAAATGATGTCCGTTGACTCAGACTATGCGTTTGAGATCAATGGCTGGACACGTCCAGGTCATTTCGGAGAAGGTAAGTGTCTTCCCTATGATGACTGGAAGAGTCTGAGACAGCTTCAGGAGATTGGCTGCCATCTTTACGAGAATTGCCTGACGACAAAGTCTGCAATCAACAAGATGATTAGCTATGTGATCGGCAGTGGTCACAGCTATGAGGTTGTGCGTCGATCTGTGCCCAAAAGCGTAAGCCGTGGTGTATCCGTATCTGACTCTGCGATAGAGGATATTCGTCAGATAATCGAGTACACGATGGAGAACAGCTATCCAGGCGGGTGGCAGGCAATGCAGGAAGAGAGCATTGTTAGGCTGTTTAGAGAAGGTGAGTATTTCAGGAGAATATTCGCAACGGACGATGGAGTGGCCATTCGTTTCGTTGAGCCGTTTTACATTCAGAGCCCAGACAATGATCCCAACAGGAATCGGGACCTAGGAATTGTGTCGAGTCCAGGGGATGCGGTTACCATCGAGTCCTACTGGCTAATGTCCTACGATGAATCTGGCAACAAGGAGTGGAGCCAGGTGCCTTCAGGGGATCTTCAGCACTGCAAGCAGGGTGTTGATGCAAATGACCCGCGAGGTATTCCTGTCCTATGGACAACATTCTGTCAATCGCAAAGAATTCAGTCGATCAATGAGGCAATGTGCAAGCTGGCAGTCACTCAGGCTGCTTATGCCGTTGTTCGTCAGTATGACAACACGGTAACTCTTGAGCGGATGAGAGACATAGCGAGGGGGATGCAAGATGCAAGGCAGACAAATGGAGACCCGACTCCTGGGACAGAAGTTGAAGCCAAGGGTTTTACCTTTGAGTTTCCTAGTATGGATGTTGATGCTCGTTCTTTCGTGGAAATCATACACCAGCAGCAGCGAGATATTGCTGGGATTCTCGATATGCCTGAGTTTATTATTTCCAATGATACTTCTAAGGGAAATCGTTCAAGCCTCATCGCAGCAGAGGGACCGTTTGACCGAAGAGTACAACGTGAACAAGCATCTATTGGAGCTTTCGACGTTGAAGTGTTATGGAAGTCTGTCCAATCTATTAAGGGATGGTCAGACGAAAGGCTCGCCCGTGTGCGTCGAATTGTCAAAATTGAAACGAAGTATCCTAGAGCTTCTACCCGAGACGAATCAAGAACAGCAAAAATGCTTATCGACCTTGTCGACTCAGGACTCAAGTCTCCACAGTCTGCTATCGCAGAACTTGGAGGAGAATACGAAATGACTCAATCGCAGATTGATGAATACAGGTCGAGAGTTGGCGAGCCTGAATCGGAGGTAGATCCCTCCTAGCGAGTAAATGTTGTGGATCTTTTCAGCCTGAGGTAAGGCCCTCATTTTGGGATCTAACCCTTTTAATTGTATGATGTTGGGGCATATAGGAGAGAAAAAGGTTCATGGACTATAAAGTCGGCGACAGCGTACAGCATCAAATTGTCTGTCGATCTGCAGGCAACTTGACTGATGCAGATTCAGTAAATTATGTATTGCGCAACAACAGCGGATATCAGATCGGATCTGGCTCTGCGACAAAGACATCGCTGGGTACATATCGAATAAACTTCAACGCGCCAAGCTTAGTTGAAGGTGATACTTTCGTTACGGAAGTCACGGCAACGGTCAACGCATATCCTCAGACCATTTTGTTTAAGGGCCGAATTGCCGATCCTGACGAAGTATCCCTCAACACAACTGAGATTGCAGACGAAATCCTGTCTCGCGGCGTTACCGAAGCGATTGCCTCCGCTGGCACTATTGACAGGAACAGTCTTGGCTCTGTTGTTTTAATGATGACTTCAGCTGCAACCGGCACGGACGGAAGCGGTGGAAGCCATATCCAGTTAAAGCATCCAGACACAGACGTTGTCCTTCACACGTTCCAGGTCGATGTTGGGCCAGGATGTCCGGTGCAGGAGATCTCTTAGTATGAGTGCATTATTGGAGTATATGCTGCAGGCTCCGAAGAGTCTTCAGATTAATAGAGACGAGGGAGTCATTAAGGGCGTAAAGGTCCTTGGCTCCGTATCTCGTAACAATAGAACTTACAGCCCGAAGGCTCTTAGTGATGCCGCCGGTTTGTATGAAGGTGTTCGTGTCTATCTTGGTCACGACACCCGCCTTTACCAGGACTGTGTTGGCAGCATCCACAATACTGCGGTTGTTGGTGACTCGGTCTATGGCGACTTGCGGCTCAAGCAGGCTCACTACCTGTACGAGACAATCATGGCGGATGCAGAAGCGTCCCCTGAAAGCCTGGCCTTATCTCATGAGGTCAATGCTGGAGACTATGAGTACACCGAAGTCTCCGAAGGGATGCGAATTGACAGCATCTCCAAGGTAGATGCCGTCGCCATTGTGGTAGATGGCGGTACTTGCAAATCACTGTTAGAGGAGATTACTCCTGTGGAAAAGACCAAGTTAAAAAATGTTGATGAGCTGAAGGCTGCTCACCCTGAACTCGTCGAAGAGTTGCTGGGCCAGGCACAAGAGGCTCAGAAGGATAATGAAAAGGCTGCTCGCCTGATTGCAGAACGAGACGAAGCCCTTTCGCAAGTGGCTGCACTTCAAGAGAAGCTTGATGACATCGAGGCCGCCAAGACGTTGCAAGAGCGGAAGGAAGCTATTCACGCAGAGGCCCGCGAGTTAAATCGGGCTGAAGTAAGCGAAGAGCTGATGGAAGAGTTCGTTAGCATGAAGCCAGAGTCAGTAACCTCAATCTTGAAGACGCTTCCAGAAGTTGTTGTCAAGGAAGAGGCAGAGAAGAATGCTGTTACCTCGACATCCGGTCTTTCGGAAGTCGCCGAGGACAGCTCCGATAAACCCTTTTGGAAACGAGGTAACTAGAAATGGCTAAGCAGAAATGCGGAGCATACCGACGAGGCGACACTCGACCAGCTCGCGGCTACGCACACCCAGGCGTTGACATCAAAAAAGATGACATGCTTGTTGTGGATGCGACGAATGGTCATTATGTCCGCCCGATTGCTGGTGCAGCTGGCGATCTTGAAACGCAAGTCACAGGATTTGTTGGCATCGCCATGCATGGCGTTAAGTCAACTGATGCACAGCGAACTATTGAGATTGCAACTGAAGGCGATTTCATGTACCCGCTGGCCGCAGCTGACCAGCTAAACATCGGTGACTACCTGACGGCAGCCGTTGTCGGAAGTGCCATTCAAGCACAGACTGTTGAGAAGACGACAACCGCAGCAAATGCACTGTTTGTTGTTGTTAGTACAACTGGTGTACCAGACTTTGATCATGCCGCGAGCAAGTCAGCTATTGCCGCAGCAGACTTGGATGACAAGGACGAGGTCGAAGGACGCATCTTACTAGCAAATGGCGCTTTGGGTTCTGACCTCGCCTAACCATTAATATTGAGGAATTAAATAAATGGCACTTACCGAAGAACTATTGAAAGACTTCGATAAGACCCAAGCTGCTCCCGAGTCGAAGCGAAAAGAGTCTGTTAAACAGCTTTGCTCCGAGATTCGAGAGGCTTATACGGGTAATCACTTTAGTGTTATCGAAGACGTTGACTTTGGAAAACTCGTGGCTGGCGGCTTCGGCGGTCGTTACGATGACCTCAAGGCTGGTGGCAAGCTTGCAGAAGATGCAATCACTGTCACGAGCCACACTTCGTTCCCCGATCTTCTCGGAACGACGATTACTGTTGGTATGCTTGAATTTGCTGAGCGTGCCCCGGTAACTGCAACGAACCTCGTCAACACAATCAACACGGGTTGTGGCCAAGAAGTCTTCTATGGCTACCACAGTGTTGGTGATATCGTTGATGACGAGTGCATGAACGAGCAATCCGAGACTCCTTACAAAGGCATTTGTCCCCCGAACAAGGTGACTTTGCCGGAGCGTTGCAAGAAGAAGTTTGCAATGGGAATCGCTCGCGAAATGCTTTGCCACGATGTTAATGGGATGGTTCAAAACCTGATGAGGACTGGTGCTGAGATCGCCAATCTTCACAATGGCAAGATCATTCTCAAGCACATCTTTGGCTTGAACGCAGCGGGTCGTAATGCAAATCCATACATCTACAACGATGTTGCTTACGATCCCTACCACAGTGTTGGTGGTGCAGCTCCCTGGGAAAATCAGCTAGTCAACAATCCGCTTGACGGAACAGTTGCTCCTTTCAATGCAATTGAAATTCTTGTTGACGATCAGCGAGATCCCTGGAACGGTGAGCCGACTAACGCTCAGTATCGCGACGTTTTGGTTTCCTCGATTCAAGCTCGTGACCTGGCTCTTCGTGGCATGAACACGATGCAGGTTGCATACGATCTTCCTGATCAAGCTTTGGATCGACTGATCAGCCCGAACTCGGGTGTTAATGGTCGTGCGGAAAACGTCACGCTTGGTCCGAAGCCGTTTGGTGCAGTAACGTATGATCGTTACGCACGAGACCTTCTGATTGACTTCTACACTGACGTTGTCAAGCTCAGTGCAGCTGATGCCAAGCTTGCTGCAAGTGCAACCTACTTGGTAGGTAACATTCGCGAAGCATTTGCTTGGGCTGTCGAGTGGCCCTTCGAGTCCCTCGAAAGAGTTGGCACCGACACCCGTGAATACTTTGATCAAGAGATTGTTTACCAGATCAAGTATCTCTGGAAGGCTGCACCTCTGACCACGAGTCCTTGGTCGGTTGTGCGTTGCGTGCCGGATGTGACTGCATATGCATCGTATGCAGCAAACAGCTCCACCTTTACCTGGAGTTAGTGTTGGGTTTGTGCCGGGTCGTTCCGCTGCAGGGGCGGCCCGGTTTTATTTTACTTTAGTGGGGTGATTTATGTCTGATAAGCAAACACAGGGTTCAAGGATTGCGGAACTTGAGAAGCAGCTCGAAGATGCTGTGAGTGTCATTGGCAAGCTTCAGGAAAAGCTGAACCTACTGGACTACCAGGCTGATGCAATTGAGAGAGCACGCAGCCTAGATCCGGCTGAATGTATTTCCCGTGCTACCAAGATCGTAAATGATCAGCACTTGTTTTGTAATAATGAAAACAAGCGGTATACATGGGAGATCAGAAGGCCTGACGTTTACAAGTCAATCTACTTCCACACTGACGAGGGCACTCGAAATGCCGCGATCAGAGAGTGGGAAGATCGAGTTGGCACAAAGCTAGTTACCAACCGCCACAAGGAAAGTGAAAATGACACGTTCACTCTCGTGCATGACTCCAAGAACCCATCATAAGTGATGTGGTGGTCAAAAGACCAGGCCCCCGGTTCGGAGGCCATCGACAGCCAAACCAGGAAGCAAAGGTGGAAGTAAATGAGCAGCTCGCTAGTAGGCCATGATCCCGTCCCGCCTAGTGATAATTCAAACCCACGCTCAATTCTCCACTTTCGCGGGGACGACTTGCTTGAGGATTATGGCGAGGGAGCGTCAACCTCTGCCCTGTATGGGGAAAAGTTGCAGGAAGCAATTGACGCAATGCAGGCGGGAGACAGGCTGCAATGCGCGGGGGGAGGAGAGGCTGCCAGCGATACGCTGTCAATCTCATGCTCAGATTGTTCCCTGGACTTCAATGGACTAAGGGTAGTTCCCATTACCAGTCAGTGGAACTACCTAGTCCAAGTTCCAGGTGAGGCCAATAAGATTAGCGGCCTTGTTGTAGATGCTAAGAATATCCAAAGCACGGTGGGCACCCATTACCCAATTGGGTTGAGAGTTACTGGTGCATCAAATGTTCTTGATGGATGTGAGGTTCACAACGTCGAGCAAAGTGCCCAGGCAACTGGGTCTGATGCGGAGGCCAGTGGCGAAGGACTTGATATCAGGGGAAAGCACACCACGCTAAGGAACTTCTACGCAACGGGGTGTGACTATGCTGCAATCGTTACGCACGCAGACTTTGTTGATATTGAAAATGCCAGGCTAACAAACAATCGCAGAGGCTTTGTAGTCAGGACCTATAGTGTCAGCAGTGTTTGGCAAGACCTTGAGTCAGTGTCGCTGAAGAATGTTCATGTTTATGTGAACGAATCTGGGAATGGTCCTGAATATAACAATGCAGAGGGAAACGTAAATCCAGGCGGCACAGGTTCAGTTGGGCAGATTCGCCACTTTAGGATGAAGGATTGCACCTTCAAGAACGAGAATGTTCTTGCCGGTGTAAATGGCAGACAGCTGTCCTTCAAAGTGCAGAATGTTGACCAGGCAGTCATTGAAGGTTGCACATTTGATCCTGGCTTTAATCAGTGGCCAGAGCAGGTGAACGACTTTTCAATCAGCGTTGCGATGGAAAGCACCAGAGAGCCGAAGAACATTATCTTTAGGGATTGTGGATTTGCTCGCGGTGGTGTTGCAATGGGCGAGAATGGCGGTGCGATGGAAAGCTTTGCAATGGAGAATTGCGAAATTGGCACCGACCTGTCCACGGTCACGCTGCAAATCTATGACATTGGATGTCCGCTTGTTCGCTTTAGTGACTGCACGTTCCACCTCAAAGGTGACAATGTGCGTCCATTCAACTTCTTTGAAAAGTTCGAGTACAACTCTGGCACCTCCAGCTGGGATGCTACTGGAGACAGGCAGGATGTTGAGAAGTTTATTGTTGAGAGGTGTTCGTTTAAGTCATACTCTTCAAATGCCACTTACACGATTGAAGGAAAAGAAATAACCGAACCCAGTTCTCAGTATCTGGTCTACGGTCAGCAGATTGCAAATGTCAACGCCAATCCTGACATCGCTTGTCGCTTCGTTTTTGTTGACAACACGCTTGAGTCGGCTGGCGGTGGTACGGTTTCGTTTACGAAAACCTATCCATCTGGTACGGCACCTGACTCGGTAAGCAACCCAACCTATCCCTACGGTGCCTCGCAGGTTTATATCGAAAACTCTGCGGCAGACCTAATGCTTTCAACGGATTCTGCTGGCAACATTCTCTTTGATGACAGCAACAGTCGCCACCTATTCATTTACGGTGATGGTCCAGATGGTAGTGGGGTTTACTTCCCAGACCTTCCGTGTGCTGTGGGTGGGATGGTTATCAAGAACAAGAACTGGAGAGCGAGTGGGACTGCAGTCGTTTCAGAAAAGTCCTGGATCTACCACCAAGGCATTGGCTGGAAAGAATATTATTAAAACAAAAACGAGGCCAGCTGGCACTCTGGGGGGGCTTGCTGACACTGGTGAACAAATGGCCCCTGTAACAGGAAGATAATTCATGGCATCCTACTTTACGAATTACTGCAAAGACAGAATCTTAAACTACTACTTCGTGCCCAGTAACTCTTTCACGCAGAACCCGGCCTCTGGAACGCCAGGCACTTATGCTGCATTGTTGAAGACATCAACTCCTCCAGACCATGCGGGCAATTACCTTGAGATTGCAAACCTGGATCGTGAGGCGATTACCTTCGGGGCCGTGTCGTCAGCTTCGCTGGCAACAACAACTGCAGAGATTCTGTTTGATACAACAAACGTCACAAGCACCCACACGGTTGGCTATGTGGGGATCTTTGAGGATACTGCCGCCACGACGCCGAACCTCCTTGCCTGGGCCACACTCGATGGCGGGAACATTACGGTAGATAGCTCCCAGAATGTAAAGATTGCAACGGGAGATCTGAAGGCTGGAATTAGTGTCAATGCAGACTCTTCGATAACTGACTCACAAAGAGCCTTGGTTGACGCCGTAGCCCAAGAGGCTGTGGACATGACGTTCAAGTACGGCACTGGCACGATTCAGAACGCAAACACAGCTGGGTATACGCTTGAGCTTGCCTTGTTTAGTTCGAACAGTTACTCAAATGCGAACCCTGTTCAGACTGAATTCTCTGGTGCAAATTACTCACGCCAGGCAATCACCTTCGGTGCTGCTGCAGCTGGCAGTGGCACAGAGAGAGTTGTGTCGAACACTAACTCAATATCATTTCAGAACATGAACTCATCAGATTCGCCTGCTGAAAAGTGGGGTGTTTATGCGGTCTCTGGAGGAACGTCGGTCCTGCTGGCACTGAATGATCACAGCACCCAGGCTTTTGCCACAGGCTCTGACATAACGTTTGCCCCAGGTGACATCAAGATCACTCTTGACTGATCAAGCTTTTGGCAAGGTCCTCAAAAAATGACTGGAGCTAGGTCCCTTGAGATTCACAGACTATGCAAAGGATGGTGTTCTAAGTCATTACTTTGGTGGGGGTGGCTGGAGTAATGCTGGAGTTACGGGTATGGAGGTGGCACTCTTCAGCTCCGATCCAACCAGCGCAGGCCTCTTCACGGATGAGATAACAGGGCTTGGAAGACAGTCGGTTACGTTTGGTGCTGCAAATCAGCACGTGATTACCAATACCAATACGGTGACTTTCAGCACATCCGGCTGGTCTGCATCCGGTGTAGTGGCCACGCATTTGGCAGTCATTAACAACCATTCGTCAGCTCCCAAGATACTTAGTTATGGAATGCTGACAAACTCAATTACAATCAGTGCAAGTGAAGACATTGAGATTGATATAGACGGGCTGGCTATTGGGTTTGACACAAACAGCATTACTCAGCCAGTTACCGAGGACTATGCTTTTCCTGACTCAGTTGCAGACGAAGTCCTAGAGTTTGTCTTCAGGCCTAGTGTCGCCACAATTCCAGCTCAGCCAACCGCATGGGAACTTAGTTTGCACACAGCAGTATCCCTGGATGGCACGCAGCACGAATGGACTGGTCCGAATTATAGTCGACAAGCATTTGCATCAGGTTGGAATTCGGTTGCGTCAGCTTCCGGGGGGTTTCGAGAGGTGACGAACAACGGTGCGATAACGTTTGTAAATCAAACCGAAAGCCCTGTTGCAATGTGGGGAGTCTGGGACAGCGGCAACAACAAGCTGCTAACGGTCAATGATTTAGTTAATGATTTGACTGTTATCTCAGGAAGTTCCGTTGTATTTTCAGATCAATCAATAAGCTTGAGCATTGATTAAATATGCCTACATTAAACAGATTTGTTCCATGCTCAACGCCCTCGTCTGGTTCGTGGCAGCAGTATTCAACTGATCTCTCTAACGCTCCTGGCACAGTAAAGATCGGTCTGAAAGAATGGAGAGACGGATTTGGAGCCGTCTTTTCTGATGATGGCACTAACTATCGCCTCACGGGTCGTCGCGTTGATGACAACGGCCTGACCAAGATGCACGGTGGCGCTGTCAAATCCGGCTACTCGATGGACAAGCACAATGAGCTTTACCATGTTTTCAGAAGCATGGAAAACCAAACTCACTTGAGTGCAACAACATCTGTCTCTGACTCAGCTCCAAGCGATGCAAGTTGGCACAGCTGGGGATTTACTGCTCAGACGTGGACCGACCCAGGAGCTTCGTTCGACTCTAACAACGAGCTTAACGTCTACAAAGTCGAGGCAGAAGTTAATCACAACTATGCCTACTTCATTATTTCAGTGCGAGGCGATGCAAAGGCCGAACAGTTTGTCCATAATACGAACACTTGGTCAGAGCGGTCTGAAGGGTGGATTGAGTACCGAAGAAAAGGTTCAACTACATGGACAAGAGGACCGCAATACAGAGTGGTCCACCCTAACTCTACAGACGCTCACATAAGTCTTGGAAGGCATCTCTCTGGTCCGATCTTCAGGTTGGCACCTGCTACGACTTACGAATGCAGAATAAACATTCATTCGCCAGACTATGGTGCAGCATTCGGAAACAGCACTAGCTACTCAACGTCTGTCATAACTAGCAGTATTTTTGAGTTTAATACTAGGCACCAGCCTTACGCCACTGGCGATCATGCGACATACAACTGGTCGAATCCGCTCACAATTAGCAACAGGTCAGACTTGTTTACCGAACTTGAAACAAGCTCCACAATTGCGGGCGGTGTAATCAAGATCAGTGCTGGTGACTACACAGACACAAATGCCAAAACAACTAAGTTAAATATCAATGTTGGCGGCACTCAGGAAAAGCCTCTAATCATCATGGGTGACGGCGGGCAAGTTATCTTGCCTGCAATCATTGTCAACACTTCGTGGGTAATAATTCACGGCGTAAAGATCGCAGACCTTGCAGGTCATGAGGGCAACTACACATCGACAGGAGTGTCGACTGCAATCAAGATAAACCAGAGTGAACAAGAAGGCGTTGTTCTTAGTGACGTTGATCTTCACTGGCACTCAACGATGCCGACTACATGGGAAGAAGGCTACCTTTCAAATCCAAGCCTCTCCTATGACTTGGCAAGATCAAGTATTGGTGGAGTCCCACCAGGAAATGCTAAGTCGGACCCAAGCCCCAAGTACACTGTTGTTGAGAACTGCCACCTTCAGGACGGACCTCCTGTCACTCTTCAAGAGATCGTTGACGGTGACAAGCGAATGTTTGAATGGATATCAAACAACGGCTTTGAGGTCAGGCATCAGCAATTCTTGATTAGAAATTGCAACCTGTTCAATCAGTATGAAAATGGATTCAACGGTTGGTCTTCAGCAGCGGGTCTGTCTGTTCGCGGTTGCATGCAAAACAATTTCTTCTTTGGTCATCTTGATGACGCTGTTGAGTTCGAATACTCGCAAGGCGGCCACATCATGATGGACAATCGAATTGCTGGGTCTATGTGGACTCACGCTCCTCAGATTGGTGCAGCGCCCATAGCCCCGACTAACACGGGAAAGACAAGAACCGAAACAATATTGTCAGCAACTGAAGTCAGCACTGGTCGATGGGAAGTTGAATTCTCAGGTGGCAACTCAACACCGACTTCACAGGGTGCAGCTCTTTGGCAGGATGGCAAGTGTTGGTGGTCTGACTACTCAGTTAGCGTTAAAAGCAACTACCCAGGCAGCACGACCAAGCTAGTCTTTACAACAGACATCGGAAAAGCATTTCCAGGCTGGACGGTTGGTTCGAATCAGATTTACGCCACTGATTCAGATTCAATCACGACAGGTACTTGCGTCATCTCTTATGCAGGTCGACAGCCTTATGTTGGCTCGAACACGATCTCTTGTCAGGACACCTTAACCGGGACTCTCCAGAACTGGCTGGTAAACAGTCAGCACACTGGAGCAACCGACGCATGCAACTGCAAAGACGTATCGTACAAGTGGAATAAGGAAAGGCCAGGAAACTTTGTAGGATGCTTTCAGACGACAAGCAGGGGTTGCGAACACGTCTTCAAGCCTGCCAGGGGCGGAGGATACTATTTTGCAAACAACACCTGGGCCTTAGTGCAGAACTCGTGGCAAATATCACAGACAAACAATTCCACAAACGAAAAGCTGGGTGCTTGGTACTCAGCCTCAGATGTCAACGGCGACCCTGTTCCGCAAAACGCATGGCTTCTGGGGGATTACAACGCTTACTACAACAACAACTCGTCGAAGTATTACTGGGCAGGCAAGCAGTTGTCGTCGATACAAAGCGACTATACCCCAAAGGCAACAACCTCTCCTGCAAACTGGGGCACGACGATGGATGGAAACAGCCATGACTATGCAGGCGTCAATACGCAAGACAACGTATTAAACGTTAGCTATGACAATATGTTTGATGAGCCATCGAAGTCAAACAGGAATAGCCCAGGAAACGCATACTACGATCTTCAAAATCCAGAATGGACTTATACAAGCTCGGACCCCCGATACAACGCTACTTCCGCTGGCGACTTTGGTGGGTATGCTGGGCCTGCTGCAATTGGTGCGATTAAGCCGCTAAGAGCAAAGTCAACAGCGACAAGTCTAAGCTACGGGACAGGGGTTCCAACGTCGAATCCTATAGCTCACGTTATTGGCCCAACCATCCTGTCGACTGACGATGTGACCTTCTTGGGTGGCGTCAACAAGACAGAAGATCGAACAGACGTAGCCCCTCATCAGGCGTGCCTTGGGGATTCGAGGGCTGGCAAAAACACAATGAAGAACTACGAGCAGTACAGCGTTCCAGATGGATGGCATGAGCACTCTCTGACGGATACGTCCTTGATGTCGACGCTAGGGATAAACCCAGGAACTGGAACCATCAAAGCGTTTATTGTTAAAGACGACAATTCTGTTGGTCTATTGGTAGAGAAGTAGGTGGCGGCTTATGTCTAACGTAAATGTGGCAGTCCAGCGAACGACACTACCCACGTCAACTGGCACGCACGATGTAACAATCAGTGGCTTTGGTACTCCCAAGGCTGCGATCTTCATCTATTATCGTGACACTGGGACTGCTGGAACCCCTAGTGAACAAGATGCACATGTCGGCTATGGTTTCACTGATGGATCAAATGAATACGCAACGTATTGTGACTGGAAGGAAGGTGGCTCTACTCACAGTAGCCAAAGAGCCCAGCAGGGCATTTGTGCAATTCTTGACGAATCAGCGGCCAATAAGGCTGAGTTCAATAGCTGGATAACCGATGGTGTTCGGCTTGATGTCACAAATGGATCATCTCTTGCTGGATGCCATCTCGATGTAATTTTCTTTACGGGTGATGATTTAAGTGCGGCAGCAGGCAACATGCTGGTCCCTGGGACAACAAATCAAACCAGAAGTGTAACAGGGCTTTCATTCCAGCCGAACTTGGTGTTCTTTTCTACCGCTGGGATCGGTACAGCTACCTCGGAAATCAAGGCTGTCCAATCATTTGGCTGTGCTTATGATGACGGCACAACGATTACGCAAGCGTACCAGTCTCGCGGAAACATGCACAACACAAAAAACCTTGCTTTTATGCGAGGAGGTAATGGTGTTTGCGGTCAGGCGTTTACTACAGGAACAAGGTGGCGGCAAGAGCTAACTTCATTTCAGTCTGATGGCTTTACCTTGACAGAGCAAGTGGGAAATGCTGGCTCAGATGTGATGGGCTACTTAGCTTTGAGCATCGGAACCGTTGCTGCCAAAATAGACTCGGCCTATGGCACGCCAACGTCCACTGGCAACGATACTATTACGACAACGTTTACGCCACAATTTATGCTAGGTGTTTTTAGCAAAGAGCAAACCACGTCTAACATATCAGTTAATGATTCATTTAGTGCTGAACCTTTTGGTCATGCACTTATAGACGGCACGCAAGCTATTTACAATCAAATACAGATAGATAATGACAATATCGCCCCTGCATCGTTTCGGTCAAGTGGCACGACAAAAGCACTTCGCCTGTTTAGCGATGCAACCGGGAATGCGACGTTTAACGATCAGCTTTTAGCAGAAGCGACATTTGGTTCCTTCAGTGCTACAGGCACTGTATTGAACTACACCACAGTCGCTGGCGGTGGTTCTGGTCAGCGGTATTACGGCTGGACTTTGCAAATTGAAGAAGGTGCAGCAGGTCCGCAAGAAGTTGCTGGCGAAGCCTTTGGCACTGCAGGATCTTCCGGTGCTCCCACTGCCATCCTGATGATCTCCTCTGAAGCCTTTGGTAGTGCAGCTTCGTCTGGAGACCCTGAGGCAATTACATCAGTAGCGTCATCTGTCATGGGTGCTGCATCCTCCTCGGGCAATCCGACTGCCGGGGCAAAGGTCTGTGCCTCCTGCCAGTGCATCCCAACGGTCAGGTCTTCAAGCACTCAGTCTGCAGTCACTGTTGTTGCGGCAGGTGCATATGGCACAGCCGGTTCTTCCGGTGCTGGTGCTCCGGTCACCTCAATTGAGTCAAGTGTCATTGGTGCAGCGGGCTCGCTGGGCACGCCTGGATTCGGTGGTTCGAGATGGATCATTCCCAGCAAGGTCTTTGGTTCAGCCGCTTCATCGGGCGGTGGTACAGCCGGACTGGCAGCACTCGTATCAGGCAGTGCGATGGGAATGGCCGGATCCACTGGCAATCCTTCATACCAGGGCGGAACTGTCAATCTCAATCTTGACCTGACGCTGCCCTCGATACTGTCGAAGGCACAAGTTGTTGTGCCGTCTAACTTTGCAAATATTTTGAATACTCTTGGATCTGTGCGACAATACGCAAAATCAGCCAAGGGCATAAGTGCACAGCACCCCAGGACATATAAAGTCCCCAAGGGTAGTCGAGTTTACAGGGTTGAAAACTATCCCCTGGACTAATGGAGAATCTCTAGTGGCAACAATTATTTCAAATTCATCGGCGAAGTCCCTTGCTGACAGCCTTGGCCAGGTCATTGGAGCCGGATCATCGGCAAGCAAAGTCTCTATCTACGAGGGTACTCAGCCCTCTGGGGGACCTGATGCCAGCGGGAGTGGTGCACTTATTGTTGAGATCAATCTCCTGAGCCCTCCATTTGGAGCGGCGGTAGACGGCAACCCCGGCGGTACTATATCCGTTAATGGGTCCCCCTCTGGAAATGCTTTGATCAATGCTACGGCTGGCTGGTTTAGAGTCACCAATGGCGATGGTGAAAGTGTCTTGGATGGAAGTTGCGGTGGAATCAACTCTGGGGCAGATATGGAACTCAGCCCAATTATGACAGTGTCTGGTCAGTCAGTGTCAATTCAAAGTTGGGACATCGTAATGCCAGAGGGTTAACATGAAAGTCTTTAGAAAGGATGAAGTCGGTCAGCTGGACTATGTCTTTGATTTCTGTGACTGGCTGACAGGCGGAGACTATATAGCAGACGCGACATTTATAGTGCCTCCTGGGCTGGACTGGATTTCCAGCAAGAACACAAGCAAAACAGCTACCGTGTGGGTTTCAGGTGGAACTCAGGGCGAGTCGTATAGGGTTGATTGCATTGTGACAACGGCGTCACACCCGCCTCGCATAGCCAAGAAATCAATTACGTTAGAGATCACGTAGAGGATATTATGATCCAAGATAAGTTCTATCTCCACACGAGTCCAATAGAGACCAATAAGACATTCTATTGTCTCATCAAAAACGCAGGCAGTCTCAGTCCGCCGCAGCTGGCTGACCTGGGGTCTGGAAACGTATGGGACGCACAGGCAAAGGAGTTTATCGAGCTTTCAACAGTCAATTGCGGTGACGCTACTCAGTGGGCTGATCTTAAGATCAACATGCAGGAGGAAAACCTGAACTGTGGTGGAAGCTATATTCTTGAGCTGCCTTCAGAGCTTCAGATTCCAGGGCTCCATCTTGAGATCCTTGTCTATGAAATGCTTGGAGTTTCAGCACCAACGTTCAGCGACACGCTGAGATCAGTATCAAGTCATAAGACGGGATCTGTTGAACACACCCTGGATGTTGAATTCTTCTTCGTGGGTTCAAACACGGCCTATATCTTTGCACACACAAAGCAAGACGGAAGATACAAAGACTCCAGCGGACTGCCCACATTCTCAGTGCCTTCACCTGCAGTGTTGAATGGAACCGCATTCCATGTGCAGGAGGGGATTTATGTGCAGGCTGTTGATACAACAAATGTATCTAGCTCATCATGGATTACTGGAAGCGTTGAGGCAACGATGATGTGTGGATTGCTTCAGTCCTCTGGTGCCTATCAGGATTCTCCGACAACTTGCTGCGTCCTTCAGTCAAGCTCGGCTTCCTCAAAGTCTTCTGGGGACAGTTCTGCACTTGTACAACAACTATTAGATCGTCCCGTTATTTCGGGAACTTAATTGACGGCGGATTACCCCGGCCTGGGAAAGCCCCACTCTTGGGTCGGGCCGCCACCTTATACCGGAGAATAAAATGGCATTATCAAAGGGAAAAGCCGGGTCCATTTCGATTGTGCCTCGGCTTCAAGACAATTCAGTCGTAAGCGGAACCGTCTTAAGCGTGAGGATTTCAAAGGACGGCGGGGATTTCGCAGCCACGGCCAACCCTGCTGTTGAAGTTGATCAGACAAACACTCCAGGTGTTTATCGAATCTACTTGAACTCCACGGAAACTCAGGCATCGAAGCTGGCTATTCATGCGATGTCTGGAAATCAGGTTGTCTACTTCGAGGAGTTCGAGCCAGTCGAGGAAGTGTCTGAAAATCTTCAGGATGCACTGTTCCTTGCCCTGTATAAAGAGGCATCGACGGATGCAGAGAAAGCCCTTCAGTCTGCTTTCCTCAACAAGGTTGCTGATTCTGTTCTGCTTCGCACGCAGTCTCAGGCTGAGCTTGCAAACGAAGGCAAGGGTTCTTTGAACAGTCTGCTTGGTGTTTTGAGCCTGATGACTCAGGGCCAAGTTGTCACGGGTCCAGACTGCAATGGCCAATACTGGATCTATGCGAACAGTGCTGTTAGTGGCCAGCCCAACCTGGGCTCAATGCATGTTGTCTACAAAGACAATAAGGTCACTGCGATCCTTCCACATTCTGGTCCTAACTCTGTTGAGCAGTCTGGTGGTGGATGTTCCGTGGAAGTCCACGAATCAGCCACCGTTCCTGGTACGTTCCTGCCGCTTGGTGGATGCAGTTAATGTCGATTTACTCAAAGCCAGAGATGGGTCTGCTAGGGCAGATCCTGACTACGGAAGTTGACCCCGTAGAGATTGAGAAGTGCAGCCTTTGCGAGCTGTCCAAGATCATTAAGCAGAAAGCCATGAGTGCAATGCTCATAGCAGATCTTGATCCCAATCTCTCGGTTGAAATTGATGGAGAGAAATGGGACCGCTCTCGCTCGATGCAGGGACTAAGAGACCTGTACGACTGGGCGGATTCTATCTGCGAGAGAGAGCAGGGCGGTGCGGCAGCAATTGTCACCACCGGCAATCCCTGCCATCCACCCCGAGGGTGTTAGCATGTTGATTGAAGTGCGTCCAATTAAGGGCGAGCCGTTTACAGCAGATGCGCATGCCTCTAAGTATTCGGTTTCCACCAATGATGATCGCGGCACAATGCGAGAAAGTGTTCGCTTTCGCTTTCATTTGAGTTGTGGCACAGCAAAGCTGGGGTATTCCGTTAAGTACGAAGAATCTGAGTGGATTGTAAAGTCGGCACAGATATATAGCTCAGCTAATCGGGTTGTGGTTGACGCAGAAAAAGAGTCCCTGGATTACTCCAGGTGCCAGCTTGCCGACATCTTTCAATGGGAGTCGGAGTATGACTGTAACTCAAGAATCTCTCCTAAGAAGATTTACGAAGACGTTACCATTTCCGTCGTCGAGGGAAAGAGAGAGTCAATCGTCCTACATGATTCGAGAAGGACGGTTCAGCACTACAAGATTTACATGGAACCGCAGCATGCTAGACAACTTACTGGTACTAGCATTATACGTGGCAAGCAGGACTTTAAGGTCGTTGGAGTTTTTGGCCTGGAGATTCCAGGTGGTCTGGCCGAGATTGAAGCAGTTGTCCAGCAATCGAAGATCAATAGAGCAGGAGCCTGATGATGGCAAAGCGTCTTAAGAGGACTGGTAAGGACCACCAGAACATTAAGAAGTTTACCCAGAAGCTGCACGCTATTGCAGTGGAGGGATGTGTTCAGGCAGCACAGTCAACGGCCTTCTACTTCCAGCAGGACATGCTTGCTGTTGACGGGCCTTCTGTAAAGGGTCAGTTCCTGGCGGAGGATACGGGCCTACTGATTGACAGCATAACATTTACCAGATCTGAGAATGGTGCTGCTGCAGGCAGTTACACCCCCTACGGTGCCAGTTGGTATTTGAATTGGTGGGCCGATGGTGGTCCTGATGGAGAAAATCCAAGGCTGACTCTGCAGGATTCGTGGAACTTGCATAAAGAACAGATCGCAAACGAGGCAAAGCTTGCGATGGAGAGCCTTAAATGACTCAAGGATGCAATACTTGCTGGGAGAATTGCGATATACCCCAGACTCTCAAGGGTATTTGGGCTGGCAATGAAGAGCTGAGCTATCACATTGTTGCCGATGAATCTCCCTACAATCAATTTTTCGATGAGGGCTTTGCAATTAATGAGGCGACCTTGCCTTATGTAGTGCTTTCTGAGAACGCCGCAGAGCGTGCTTCAGAGAGCTTGGGTTCTAACGCTTTTTTGGACGTAAAGACTTACCAGCTTAGAATATACGGATCATCAAGGCGATTACTTAAGGAGCTTTCGCGTGTCGTTCGCTCCGAATACACTAACAGCTTGTGCATAGGAAACACGGCTGAGGGAAATGTTTGTGGAGTTAAATGCTCGACTGGAACATACACCCTTTTTCGTGATGGCACTCGCATGGTAAGCCATCAAATTCGTGTGATGGTCACAAATAAACTTTAGAATGATGGCAAGTGGGGCTGCCGAAGGAGTGTTGAGAGAATGTCATTGTCGAATTACATTTGCCCTGGGGACGGTCATGTTTGGGTATACCCTGGACATCCGGTTGATGGAAATGAGTACATCGGAAACTCAAGTGAAGTGCTCAAGCTTCCTGCAATCATTACCTGGGAGCTTACGAACGAAACGGAAGAGGCCACTTCCATCCGCACCAGTGACACCAACGGCCTAAAGGTAAAGCCTTGTGGTGATACGCTTGAGTGGAATGCTGAGTTTACCTGTGCACTTGACCCGCAAGACTGGATCTACTGCTACCTCTTGGAAGACAAGGGTGCAGGCCAGGCCCTAATGCCGGGTGACACCAAAAGTTACTGGGTTTTCGTGACTTGGGATTCTACCTACCGAACGCTGGCACCTCACGATTACCACGGCTGGAGTTCGGCAGCTACCGCAGGAAACGGCATTAACCCGAAGACGGGCGGAACTCCCAGTCAGCCAAGTGGCAATCACACGGGCGACAATACGGGGATTTGGTTCTTTGGCGAATTCAATCCTCCGTCGATTTCTGTTGACAATGATGCATCTGATGCATCGACGAGCGATTTCTCCTGCTCGATTGCACATGGCCCGTACTTCCCGGCATGTGGAACTTTATCTCCATACCAGGAGGAAGCAGGTCCTGACGCAGGTGACAACGTGGTTAATAGCTACCCAGTAATCGTGGGTGCACAAGAGTCTTAGTGCTGAATCTGTTGTTTGTTTTTGGATTTGGACTGGGTCCAGCTTGGGACCCGGTCCTGCTTAAGGAGGTTTGATTATGAGTGGGGCTCCTGTTGGGGAAAGCTTTTCGGTTACGATCAAAGGCAAGGAAAAACAATTTCACATCAAGCCAAATGTGTTTAGTGATGCAACATTAAATGCACTTGCAAGAATTCAAAAGATGAAAAACCGAGAAGCCAGAGTCGAGGCTCTTCGGGATCTTTCAGGGCTAAGGCCTGAGCTTGATCATGAAACTTATAGTGAGTTTCAGAAAGAGGTGATTAAGCAATGGGTTGAGCCTGACTTCGGTGGATACCTTGAGGCGGTTGACATGCTAAGAACCAGGGAGGGCATGGCCACTGCACTGCTCATGAATTGCGAGCAGATCAAGGACATTGATCACGCTTACGAAATTATCGGGGCAGCAGACTCGGTTGTTGACATCTTCAACGTAATCTTCATGGCCGGAAACGAGGCAGTCGAAGCAGCAAAAAACTCAGTCCCCCCCGAGTAGATAAAAAAGACCGGGGAAAGTCTGACTATAAGCGTCCGCCTACAAGTGAGGAGGTGAACGCAAGCATTGTTAAAGAGTGTGGCCTTACGTGGGACGAAGTTCGCTCTCTTAACATGTATGAAAAACTGCTGATTTGTGGATACGAGGAGAAGGTTGAAGTCAAGCCAATGTCCGAGGACTACATGCCTAAGGGCCAGAAGAAACGCAAAAGGGTTCCTATAGCACAGGCACCCGTTAGCAAAAAGAGATAGCAATGGCTGACGACTTTAATCTTCTAAATCCCAGAATTGTATTCACGGTTGATGTTGGCAATATCAACGCAGAGCTGAACAAAGCCAAGGATGCTGTTGATGAATGGCTGAGGAAAAAGGAAGGAAAGTTTAAGCTCCACATTTCACCCACGGTTTCGGTGGGTGAATTGACAACAAAGCTTGGCAGCGTCAATACCCAAGTCAGGGAGACTGAGCAGGCTGTAGCTTCTCTCAACACTCAACTGAGAGATACGATGAGGATTCGCATCGGGGAGGTCCTCGGCCCTGATGCGGTTAATAGATTCGAGCAATTGCTCGGCATTACCAATGAAGTAAGCAAGGCATTCAGCCAGGTTGTCAGGGAACAAACTATTGCGGCGGAGGCTGCGAGGGTTGAGGCCGAGGCAGTTGCCAAAGCCAATGCGGAAAAAGAAAAAAGTGCACGAGTCAACGCCAGGGCTGCTGAGGCTCTTGCCACAAACTCGCAGAAGGCAGCTAACCTTACAAGGCTTTTCAATAGGGATGATATAGCCAAGTTAAGCCGGGGTTTGTTTGACACCCTGGTTGAAGACTCTAAGTCACTGGAGAAAAAGCTCAGGAATACTGGTGATGCAGCAGCGAAAGGCCTTGCACTTGGCCTTCGCAATGCAACCACAGCTGCAAAAGACTACCGAAACGCAATTGACAAAATGCCTGAATTCCTTCCCGGCGGACTGGGCAAGGATGTTTTGCAAAGCATGAAGTCAGCAGCTGAGGCGGTCAGGGACGTTGGCAATGCTGCCGACACCAGTGCCCAGAGGCTCAATACGTTATTTGTTTCTGCTGCGGATTACTCAGAACAAGTAGGCAAGTTCAAGAGTACCAAAGAGATCTTTGATGAGCAGAGGTTAAGCAGGTTTAAGGGTGAGCTGGCCGGACTGGCTGGCGTAAGCAGGGGTGTTGTAGACGATCTGCTCAGAACAAACACGGCGCTGGCAACACGGGAGGCGCTTCGGGCCAAAATGGCAGCAGACCAAGGTGACCGTCTTTCAAGAGGCGAAGAATTGAGGGCGGAAAGTGAAGGAATCAGGCTAACAAAGGAGAAGCTGCAGGCCAACGTCTCGCTCAAGAGGGCAACTGATGATACTGCGGCGGCACAGCAGAAAGCCAGCAAGCTTCTTCAGGACAGTTCTGCAAACTCGCAACAGCTCAATGCCGCAGCGAAGGAGGTTGCTGCGAGCTATAACCTCCAGCTCCAAAGGATCAGGGCACTTCAGCAAGCAAAAGACGCTGGCAAAGCAGGGACTGTTTCGCAGCAAGACATAGACAACCTGACCAAGGCAAACAGCAAGACAAGAGACCTTGCCATTAAGCTAAAGTCCATGGCTGGTCAGCGTATCATCAAAGCTGAAATCGTTGATCCGAAGCAGGATCTTTTGGTTAAGCAGACCGCATCGAAGATCAAGGAACTTAGGCGAGACATAGAGCGATTTCCCAGCAGGACATTTAAGGATCTTAAAGAAGCAAAGGCGGCCTGGGAGTCAATCAGGACGCGAATGTCACAGATCCAAGCAGCTATGAAGAAGGGCCTTGGTACGGCCAAGATGAAGACGGAGCTTGGGGAGCTTCAGATGTTGGCTGGTGAGCTGTCTAAAAAGATTGGTGCGATATTCCAGTCTGCGGCACAGACGGGCAGAGCCTCCTCTCTCAATGCACTTTCAAATGGAATCAGGACATTTGCATTTGACATTGCGAGATCTGGAAATGGATTTACTTTGTTCATTAGGCAGATCGCCACAGTTGCAACTTCAGGTGGAAAGCTTCTTGCAGGTGCACTTGGACTTGGTGCGGTTGCAGCCACTGGATTTGGCGTTGCCATTGCTGCTGTAGGAGTTATTGTTGGCGGTGCCATAGTTGCCTTCAAAGTGCTTTCAGGTGTCGTTAATATTGCGCTTGGAATCCTCAAGGCAGGGGTGAAGATTATCACGGCTGTTGCCGAAGGCCTGGTAAAGGTGGCACAGTCAGGGGCGGAGCTTGCCTTCAGGGGAATTGGCAAGGCTGTCGCCTTTTCACTGGCCCCGTTAAACCAGCTGGTGCAGGGCTTAAAACAGGTAACTTACTACCTGCCCCTCATCTCGTCGTTCGGTACGATTGCATTCTTTAGGGATGTAACAAAGACTGCTATAGGCTTTGACAAGTCGGTAACAAAGCTTGCTTCAAACATGGGGCTGCTGGATCGACAGGGCCAGAAGTTTATCGACCTTAGACAGCAGTTGCTAAAGGCTGCGGAGGAAAGTCCAAAGCCAGTTACTGAAGTTGCCGAGGCCGCAAACATCCTGGCCAAAGCAGGCTTTCAGCAGGATCAGATATTCGGCGTTGGCGATGAAGCTCCTGCCATTAAGGTGGTACTGGATCTTGCGGTAGTCTCTGACAAGTCGGTTGGCGAGACTGCAAAGATCATTACCGCTGCAGTCAATACATTCGGCGTTGCGGCGGGCAAGACTCGCGAAGTTGCAGACGCCGTCCGTGCAGCATCGACAGTTGCACAGATCGACATTGAGGACTTCGGAAAAACTCTGGAGTCTGCTGGCTTTGTTGCCAAGAGAACGGGCATCGAGATTGAAGAGCTGGCTGCATACACTGCACAGTTTGGTAGACAGGGCCTCAAGGGTGAGAAGGCGGGTACTGCACTTAGAAGAGGTATCACTGAGCTTTTAACAGCAGCAAATAATCCAAAGCAAAAGCAGGCACTTAACAAGGTCCTTGGCCGTGCACTCGGAAAGCCTGGCGATGTTGCCGAGAACTACATTGACGAGTTCCTCGATGCAACAAGGACTCAATTCAAGGAGGGTGGATTCACTGATCTGCTTGAGCAGCTTGGAGGTGCCGGGCGGGCATCGCTTCAAGATCTCGATAAGATCATCGGTGCAAGGGGCCAGTTCTTCGTTGGTCTTCTTGGTGCTGGTGGTGCTGAGGCGATAAGAGATATTGAAAAAATTGTCAGGCTCGGCCAGGAGTTTAATGAGGGTGAAGGTGTGGTAGCCGCTCAAAGAAGGCTTGTCGATGAATCGACTGCCGGGCAGCTGGACCTGATCAAGGCTAAGTATGAGAGCATCAAGATTCTCTTAGTAGCCCCCCTCCGAGGAGGAGCGGTTGATTTCCTGAAGTTAGTCAATGAGCAGATGCAGAAGGTCATTGAATTCTTGGGGACAGATGTCTTCAAGGCGAGCTTGATTTCAGTTGCGAGTGAGTTTAGGAATATTGCTGCGGCAATACTCCCTGTAATCCAGAACACAATCAAATGGTGGTCAACCACAAATACATTTGTTGTTGGTTTTGTTGGCGGATTTATCAGGGGTGCACTTCGAGAATTCAAGACGACGATGGACATCATTGTCACCAGGTTTGACCTGATGAACATCAAGGCATTTTCGTTTGCCAAGGAAGTCTTGAAGATCGACAGTCTTAAAGGTTTCCTCGACAACATGAGGAATACTTTTATATTCGCAGCCGCTTTTGGCGCTGAGGTTGGTGCAACTCTGATAAAGGGAATTGGCCTTGCCGTACAGGAGCTGGAAGTATTGGTTACTGCATTCAGGAAGATTGCAGAACTGATGGGAAAAATTCTCCTTGAGTCCCTTCGTGTTGTCTTCGGTACACTAAGGGATATCTTAGTTGAAAGCATTGTTAAAGGGATCATCGAGTCAATGAGGGTAGCTGCCGACCTTCTTGAGAAAACTGCGAACGTACCTGGTGTTGGCATGTTCGGCGGTGTCTTTGGTCAAGCTGCTTTAGCCCTGAGAGCGGGCAACAAGATTAGTGAATCACTTACCGGAAAGAGCCAGCAAGACCTGATTGCTGATGGAATGAGCCAGCTTGCTTTTACAACTGGTAGCTTTACTGGTGATGTAAAACAACTCGTTCAGGACGGTGCATCACAACTTGCACAACAAATCAACAACGAACTTGAAGCGATAGGCAAGGAGCTTGCAGGTCTCAGCAATACAGAAGCCATCGAGCAAATAAGGGCTGGTCTTGAGGAGGCTGCCAGGAAAGCAAATGAAGCTGTTCGCAAAGTCGAGGAGGATATTGCTTCGGGCAAAGCCGACACTGGTAAAGAACAGGAGAAGATGGACGAGGAGAGGGCAGCACTGGCCGAGTACGAAAAGCAGCTTAGGGCACTCCAAGACAGGCTTTCAAAACAGGCGAGGGGCCAAATGGACACGGGCGTGTTCGAGCCAGATACACCTACAACAGCAGATCGCGGTCAGTCTCTCGTTGATGCAGCACAGTTCTTCAATGCAATCCAGGCAGGCGGTGCAGTCACTCCCGGCGAAAGAATAACTCACACTAAGCAAGATGAGTTGATCAATGAGATCAGGGGTTTACGCCGAGACGCTAATATCAATGCGGGGATGCCTGATCTTGACGCCGCAGGCGTAGGCCCAGATGCCGATTTGGAACAATAGTCTATCAGGAAAGATTTTGTTATGAGTGGAGAAGAAGTCAGACCCCAGCCGGGTACAGGTGTTTATCTCCCGATCACAGGCGAGTATGCAACAATTAAATCAGGGGGACTGTCGGAGGGTTACAGCGAAAATTCCGGCCCCTCAGCTTCAATTAGCTGGATACTTCCATCTCATGCCAGGAGTGAATTCCTTGCCATCATGTTTGGGAAGTGGGCTATCTCCAAGACATGTGGAGTAGAAGACGAAGAAGGTGCAAATGACAATGGTGATCCTTGCATCGACGACGTTAAGGCCTGCTGCTATTACCCCGAAAAAGTCGCCAAGCCATACAACACATGGTTCTTTGGACCCTCTCTTGAAAACACGGCGTCTGAGGAGTTTTATGCCAACCTATGGCCGGTCAGCTACTCGATGAAGCCGGTCGACAGCAGTTCGACTGTCTACCAGGTTGGACTTCAAAGTGGTTTGTACAAGGACTTCTCGGATTACAATGACAACTCAGTGATCCAGTATCCTCCGTTTGAATATGCTTGTCCTGGCTCTGACGGTAAAAATCGTGCAGACAGTCTTATGGTGCAGCTTGATATTAAATACGGATGGAAGATAGGCTGGACTGCAACGAATGGATTCAAGTGGATAGGATCGCATCCGACATCAGTCGACGCACTGTCAAACAAGTGCAAAGATCCTAATGACTTAATCTCAATCCCTGCTAATACATACCTTCAGTACGCCCAAAGACCCAAGGTTGAGATGCAGGCGGTTGGCAAGGATGACCAAAAGTTTTCATTCCTTGCACGACAGTCTGGATACGGATGGGACATGGGGGCTGGACAGCTGCATGAAGAGCTGGCTTGGGATGGTTTTGAGGCTGGCTTAATTGAACAAATTCCAAATGAACAACAGCCTGGAATCTTGTTCCAGACCATGCAGATAGATATCACCTGGGCTAACTTGCCGCAATACCCTGAGATGAACATTGAGAAGTGCAGGGGCAAGGTTAATTCGGAAAGTTTTCTTGGCTATCCAAAGCACTCTCTGTACTTTCTCGACGGGGATGTCAGGGCAAAGGCATCAATTGACAGCAGTCCCGTGTATGACGCAAAGTACACATTCATGGCAAAGACAAGTTCAATGCCACTGCTGCAAGAATGGATAGGGGAAGAAGCTGAGGGCAATTGGTACAAGGGAAAGATTGGTATTTGGAATAGACGGTGGCATGCAACCGGGGAGCTTGGGACGATTCAGTGTCTCGGCAATCAAATTCAAGACTGCCCCCCTGGATCTACGGAAGAAGAGTGTCCCGACTACTTGCACCCAGATGATTGGAAGCATGGCAATTTCTTTGTCAATCACTGGATTGAAGTAGGCGTTGTCTACGAAGGTGATGAGGACATTCTTCCTGATGAAGGAGAAGTCCAAGAAGAGGCCAAGGCCGTTGCGAGTGGGATGTTCTATGTTGGGTCGTCAAACACAAGCACAAGACTCAACTACTCCCCTCCATATGAGGAAGCGGACTTCAGTCGGTTGTTTGATTACAATTCGAGATGCTGCATTGTCCCAGATGATGAAGAAGAAGAAGAAGAATAGTATCACTAGCGGGAAAAGAGAATGCCTTCCAGAAGCTTTACTGCAGAACAGCTGAACAATGCGTTTGGCTCAAACAACATTAAGCTGGGTGATGCTGGCGTAAACTGGATTGAAGGCCCTGGTGGTCAGATCGCAAGCGTCCAGAGGCCGACCCTCGACAGGGGCATGCGGTGGTTCAGAATCATGACCCCCATGCAAGTTGAGGATTTTCTGGGCTTTGAGGGTGGCGATAAGTTCGGCGGCTTAATGCACATGCAGGACCTTGATGTCTGCGGTGCCTGGTGCACTGAGCTAAAGCCAAAAATCAAGACCAGCAAAAGTGACAACACCTACGTGAGGTACGGAGTCAACCAGGACAAGAAACGCAAGGGCAAGTCATACAATCCTGATGACTCCGTTCAGTTTGTTATTATTCCCGGCGTCCCTGCCTGGGCCACTGAGGCACTGAGAAGCGGAAACGAAAGCGACCCCTACTATCCGTGTGCCAACTCCTTCTATGGGGAAAACAACTACTCGGACGACAATTGCACAGAGACTCCTCGCAACAGAAACTGGGCCTACGCATGGAATAACATTATGCCATGCTACTACAACGAAAGCGTTGGGGCCTGGATGAGCCTGTATCAGCACAGGTGGACAATGGTTGCCGAGGCGGATGAGGTCGTTAAGTCGGAAGACATGGGTCAGTTCAAGCCGCTTGTCGCAGTTGACCCAGCAGTTGGCAACGGAAGCATCCTTGACTACCACAAGAGGGAGTGGGATTACAGGCATGCAAGCGAAGTCCTTGGCAAGAGCGAGATTACAGGTCTTCCGCTGGGGGACAATGTGCCGCAGAAGATCTTTGCAATGAACCCAAGCGGGACTTCTATCAAGTCTGGCGAGCGTGTGCTGATACACATGGATTCCAATTCCATGATGACGGCAATAAAGCTAGACGGTGAGTCTGAGCTTTGGTGTGGCCATAGTTGCAAGTGCGTTCTTCAGAGTGACCAGGAGAGTTGCTGCGTCTATCGTGGATGGGTAAAGAGACTCAGCAGTGCTGAGGATGCACTCGACGACTTGTGTAAGCCCAAGACATATTCAGAGAGGGCATTTTTCATAGGCCCACCAAACTTACCTGACAACTGGACTGACTGGGTGAGGGATCTCAAGGAAGAGATTTGTGTTGAGTGGGTCATTAACCAAAGCGACGTGCCACAAGCCAACCGGATAAGAAGAGAAACTCTGCCGGTCTATGAGATATGTTACTGGCCAGTCTCAGGATGCCCCACGCCAGGTGCTAACGTGAGGGTTGCACTTTCCGCACCGCTGGCCTGCAAGGACTCTGCGGGAGAGGCCGAGAAGTGCTCTGTCATGTACGACATGGGAGAGAAGGATGCAATCTGGCCTGGCACCGACGATGCTGATGGTCCTGCTAATGCTTGGCTTAAGCCGGAGAGATGCAAGTGGCCCTGGTATAGCGTGACCAATAATCCGCAGCCCGGAGATAGCGTGGGAAATTTCTGGGAAGCATCCTGGCAGGTGACTTCGATACAAGTTAAGCCAGCCTACGTTAGAACTGCTACTATCTATTACAAGTTTGAATCTCAAGTAACTGAAGGGATTGGATCATCGTCTACCACAACCACAATCCAAAGCGGGCTGTTTTCGATTGAGTATGATCTTTATTTTCTGGTTGACCCAGTAAACTTTGAGGCTCACTCCGTTTACTTCCGGGTAGAACCTGAGCATGGCTATGGAGATGGGCCAGACTGCGGAACGAATGGACCCAATCCATGCACTGGTGCAGGGCCATGGCCAAACAAGTTTGAGCCATTCACCAGCCCACAGGATGCGATTAATAAAGCCACCAGCAACCCGATGAACAATGGCGTAAATCCGTATTACGATTGGGAGGCAAACTGTGATGGGCCGGTGAACACACCGACAAACGTGAGATGCCAGGTGGATGAGAACGGGGAAATTACTGATGCCAGGTGTGAATGCGAAGACCTGACAATATCGCCGTGCAATGTGGGACAACTTAATTGCTGCATTCACCCAGACAAACTTGATGGCATGCAGGCGAGGGTGACCCACGTAGAGATTGGTCCGGTCAATGCCATTGAGGGCTGGAGAGGGCAAGAGCCTTACAGGAGTGGCGTAGACGGAGACGGCGATTGCTATCCGCCCACTTATGTCCATGAATATGACACAGAAACCACGACAAGAATGTTTGGGGTAAACTTTGGCTGCGAGGAAGGGTTCGATAGCGAAGGCATTGCCGTTCTTAGTTTCCGTGCCAATGTAGCAGAGCTTATACATCCTCTATCACGTCGCTACGGACCAGGGGGTCTTTATAACGATGACAATCCGTTCAATGACGATTACCCAAACAAAGGGATCATAGCTTTTGCAGATACCAATGAACCTGGAAATGCTTACCAGGTTTGTGAAAATGAATACATAATCCCTGAGATTGATTGGTCGGGACTTGGAAGAAAGTTTGCCTGCGATCCCTGCAATTGCAATGGAACCGCATACCCAGGTGAAGCCAATTGCCCTGAAGGTGAACCAAGGCCGCCGGGATGCTCGGGGGGTTGTAGCGAGGTATTTGACATAGTGTTTACTGGAGCTGAAGAGGAGCCCAGTGGAGTCGAACTAAGCTTTCCTGAGAATCCGAACGGGGAAGACTGCCTAGGACCAAACGACTGGGAGAATGTCATAAAGAAAGCTGCCAGCTGGATATACGAAGGCTCTATTCCCGTTTCAATTGAAGAACTGCATGCCGTTGGAGTGCTTGCAGGTCCCGATCCCTACCAAAGACACCAAGGTTTTCCAGGCTGCTGCTATGAGAAATACTTTGAAGACCCGCCGAATATGGACGAAAACGGAGTAATCGTACTACCTGAGAGTCCATGCAATTGCGTGTTCCCAGAGCTGACAATAAGCTGGCTCGAAGACAACAAGGGAAATGCACAGATTCCATTGAGTCCATTCAGTGAGCTGTCCTCTGAAGATCGCAAGCTCGACCAGAACTGCGACACCAAGGATGGCATTCCAGAGTATGACGCAGGATAATAAAAACAAGGCGGCCTATGGCTGCACTGATCCAGCAGCACTTACTAAGCCGCCCTGCAGCCCCACTACCACTTCTTGAGAGGGCATCCCTGCCCCTGGAAGTATACCTTTTCGGCGATCCTGCTTCGACCACGGGCATTTGGATTAACTCCACAGCCACATTCAAGGCAGACCTTTGCCTCGCGATCAAGTGCCGGACACCGCTTGCATATACTGTACCTTCTGCCTGCCTCTTCACGGCTTGCAAACCCATTGAACGAAAGGTCAAAGGTAACAGCCGCTATAAACTTGGCAAGGCGTACCGGACTAAGCCTTTTGATTGCTTTGAGAAATCTCATCTAGCGAACTCCCGAGTCCTGGGATGACTTGTCCGCATCCCTTGCAAACAGCAGTGCAACGGCAGCAATCAACTCAGGCACCAGCACATTGTAGTTAGGCAAAGTGCTTGGGTCGCCGTCGAGAATTGCACGCAATGCCGGGCCAATCGCAACGATGATCATCCCGACTGCAGCACTCGTGGTTTTCCAGTTCTTGAGAACAGCAACTAAAATTGTTTTAAGATCCATCTCGACCTCCTGTGCATTGGCAGTCTTTACTGCCTAGTCCCTCTAGTATCCGGTCAAGGTCAGAGTGAAGCTCACCGTAGTCCCTGACAAGATCGCTTTCAAGTTCTCCAACCTTGCCCTCCAGGCCTTCGATCTTAACTTTAGTAACCTCTTCGTGTCTAACTATGTCTTTTTGTATCGGTGCAATCCAGCTATGGGAGAGACCGGCAATGATTGTAATTGCAACAGCGGCAGCTGATATAATGTTGGCCCATGGAGTCTTCATCCTCTGGACCGAATCGGTGTGATGTCTGTCAAGTCTTTCTGCCAGGCCCCTGATAGAGCCAGCTAACGAATCAATCTTCTCATCTAGGTTTCTGTGGTTTACCTTGAGGGCCTCGATATCTGCCCTCATAGAAGTCTCTAGTCGTTGTTCACTCAAAATAACACCTGTGAACCCCACAGGTCGCGGTTAAGATTCAGGGCGGTCTCCCGCCTCCTCCCCCCTTGGCTGGAACAACTTGTCTCGTTCCTTGGTGCGGAACTCTATGATCCCCTTCAAGTCCTCGGCCTTCTGCTTAGTAATCTTCCCAGTGCCGTCACATATGGCACAGGTGAAAACAGTTCTGCCATCTCCTATTTTCCCAGTTCCATTGCAAGACTCACAAGTCTCACTCTTGGGATCGGGAGGGGGAGAGTTCTCTGGTTCTGTGTAACTGGCACCAACCACAACATATGGCGTAAAGCCGTTGTGGAGGGCAGTCTGTGACATTATACCACCGAAGGATAGGGCCATCAAAATAATGCATCCCCTCATGACTGTCTCCCAAGAGTCGGTTGTCTGTTAGCCAAACGCTGAGTGCCCAATCGTAACGGGCTTTCTTGCCTTCCATCCATTTGCTTCAGTCAGTGCAAAGCAAGAGTTGCTGTAATACTTGATGTACTTATCCAGAGGGAACCAGCAAGAACCTTTTGGTATCAGGATGTCTGTATTAAGAATCTTTCGGGGGCCACTGTTCCATGCACCCCAGCTATTCTGAATCAGGATTAATGGACACCCGTACTTCCCAATAGTCTCCTCTCTCTCGTCAAGACCATGAGAATGCATCGCGTGAGCCCAGCTTCCGCTCACTGATGAAACACCATCTTTATTCCTCACACGAGACAAGCCAAGTGAAGAGCAGCCGCCAACGCTATGCCCCTGACGATAGGCCTGAAGCACATCCTCCTTTGTCCTGACTCTCACCGAATCTATGATCTGATGTTTCTTGCACTCGGCGACGACGCTACCTGGGACCCCAGATCCTCCCCACTTGATACCCACACTTGCGTTATACTTGGAGAGATCCAGGCGTCCATAGCCGTCGATGTCGTATGGCTTACGGAGGAGCATTCCCCCAGAGGATCGCACGAAGTCAACCAGTCTACTGCAATTGGCTCCAGCACCTCTGTGTCCTCGATGTCCGTAAATTGGCTCAGTAGCAGTACGTGTATCCCATCGCTCATGGTCACCCTCATACTCCAGATCTATACTGCGTGCGACATCACATGCCGCCCTGACGAAATGACTAACACAGTCACCCGTTGTCTGGCTCTCCGGCCACGGGTTAACCTTTTGGCTCAACTCTGCGTCATTGCCTGTGATGCCTTTCTCTCTGGCCTCGCATCGAATGACTGCAAGAAATGGCAGGTAAAGCCCTTCCTCGACAACAGGGCTCCACTGACTTAGGTCATCGCACATGTGGCTAAAGGTTTCATACCTGGACCTGTCGTCAAATATCTCCTCAGCCTCAGGGTCCTCGATGGTCCCGATAACTCTTCCCGATGAATAGTGATCGTAGTTAAGGTCCGTCATCTCTGCCTCCTTGAGCGAGCCACTCAAGAGCCATGTACCTCTGAACCAGGAGGTCCCTTACCTCAGGCGTGATGTTGTCAGTTTCGATCCCCTCAAGGATGAATTCATCAAGCCGGTTACCAAGGCCTGGATAAGGCGAGAAACCAGCCATCGGCAGGTATCGGGTAAACGCCTTTTCATTTAGTTCTTTGACCTGGGATATCTTGGCAAGGCTTTCGTTTGTACCGATCTCCTGCGAAACAGCGGCAAATAACCCACGTATCTTTTCGCCTTCAGAAAAACCGTCCTTAAGATCCATGACTTTTTCTTTGACCTGTCCGGTCGGAACTGGTGCATCAGGCGTAGTGAACTCCGGTACAATATTTTTGGGCACGAGTGATATGTGTGCGTAGATCGCAACGCCTATCATCGCAACGCCGATAACATTCTTCATTTGATAATGCCCCCTTCTTCCAGCTCTTTGAGGTAGCAGTAGGACGACACCTCCTTGACAACGCTCCTGACCGCATCTGCCATACCCTCGTTTGCCGGGTCGCTAAGGTAGCAGCTCACCATCTCCTCGAAAGACTTGTGGTCGGAATGCGTTTCCCTCGTGACGCTAACTGCACCCATTGCCCACTTAGCACCTGCAATAATCTGGTCGGAAAACAGAACGAGCAAG
>VTLG01009459.1_pt1 | contig 32394 bp, 53 predicted proteins | sample 4694571 | NCBI WGS metagenome assembly VTLG01 (sample SAMN12604809, study PRJNA352737) | marine metagenome | biome: ENVO:00000447; feature: ENVO:00000209|ENVO:00000569|ENVO:01000036; material: ENVO:00002151; isolation source: viral sequences binned using virsorter ...
GTAGATAAAATCTATCTAAACGACAACGATGGTGGTGAATATATATCAGGAGATGGAACAAATTTAACTATTACATCTGGTAATGATATTGTATTAGCAGTAGGAAGTGCTGGTTCAGTATATCCTTCTGGTGATGGAGGTTCTCAGAACACTTATTATGGGTATGATGCTGGTGTAGCTTTAGTTGGAACATCTGGTGGCGGTAATTATAATACCTTATTTGGATATGGAGCTGGAGCTTCTATTTCAACTGGTGATTTTAATATAGCTATTGGTGGTTATGTTACTATGGACAGTCTACAGACTGGCGCAAGAAATATTGCCATAGGTGCAGGAGCTATGACATCAGCGGATGGCTCTGAAAGTGATAATATTGCAATAGGAACTGATGCTATGGGCAATGCAAACGAAGATGGTACTCAACATAATGTTGTAATCGGAAATTATGCTGGTGATGCTTTTGGAGGAGCTACTGTTGAAGGTACAACTTTAATTGGACATCAAGCTGGGACAGCTTTAGAACACGCAGACGCCAGTTATACTACTTGTATTGGATATCAAGCTGGAAAAGCTCTTACAAGCGGTCAAGGTAATGTAGCCATTGGTCATCAATCCCTTGATGTAGAAACTGTTGGAGATTACAATACTGCTGTAGGTCATCAAGCATTAACTGGTCAAGGGGGAGTTACTGGAGAAGTTGGGAATACTGCGATAGGTTATAAAGCTGGGCTTAGTATTGGTAGTTCAACACAATGTACTGCCGTTGGTAATCAAGCTCTGTATACAGATGATGATAGCGATGGCTCAACAGCGATAGGTGCTTATGCTTTGAATAAGCAGAATGGTGGTACTGGTGATAGTGGTAATACAGGAGTTGGTAGAAATGCTGGAATGCACAATGTAACTGGTGTTAACAATACTTATGTCGGTTTTAAATGTGGCACTGGTTCAAGCGGACAGAGTAATGGAGCTAATACAGCGGTAGGAAAAGATGCGATGACAGCTGTTACAACTGGTAGTAATAATGTAGCAATCGGAGTACAAGCTGCAACATCTTTGACAGACGGAGCTGAAAATGTTATAATTGGTGATGGAACAGGTCAAACTACTACAAGTGTAGCTTATTCAGTTATAATTGGTAGGGGAGCTGCTCAAAATGGTAATATAACTACAGCTGCTAATGGAACTGTAGCTGTTGGGTATAAAGCTTTAGAAGCTCTTACAAGTGGCATTAAAAATACAGCAGTTGGGTTTGAAGCATTAAAATCAACACAACAAGGCGATTACAATACAGCCATTGGTTATCAGGCTATGCAAACCCTTAATCATACTAACGAAGGTGAAAATGTAGCAGTCGGATATAAAGCTATGGATTTGGCTACGACAGCACAAAATTGCGTAGCTTTAGGTAATCAAACAATGGGTGGGGCAACATTAACTGGTGATAATAATGTAGCTATTGGTTATCATGCTGGTTATGATATGACAAGTGCAGAAAGTAATGTAGTAATTGGAATGCAAACTGGTTCAAACCTTACTATCGGCAGATACAATACTGCAGTAGGTTATAAGGCTCTATATACAGATGATGTAGGAGATAGATCAACTGCTCTTGGGTTTCAAGCTCTATATAGTCAAAACTCTGATTCTAATAATGAAGAAACTCAAAATGTTGGTATTGGAATGTATGCTGGCTATCATAATCAAACAGGTAAAGAAAATACTTGGGTAGGTTATGGTGCTGGAAATGGGGCTTCAAGTCAAAGTAACAGTTACAATACAGGAGTAGGAAATAGGGCATTAAACGTTATTACAACTGGGGAAGCTAATAATTGTTTTGGAACTAAAGCTGGAGACAGCATCACTTCTGGTGACAATAATACTTGTATAGGCTATGAAGCTGGGGAGGGAATTCAAACTGGTAATGGCAATATAATGATTGGACACACAGTAGACGTTGATGATGAAGATGCTATTGATAGGTTTGGAATAGGACATAGCTTTACTGTAAACACCGATAACAGATGTCATATAGGTGATGGTGGATATAGGGCAGAATTATATTTTGGCACTTCAGGTGAAAGTTGGGGTTCAACTTCTGATGAAAGAATTAAGAAAAATATTGTAGATACGGATTTAGGTTTAGATTTTGTAAATAAACTCAGACCTATAAAATATCAAGACAAACCAACTTCAGAACATCCTGAATCTTTTAATATTCAAAATCCAAAAGATACTGCTTCTGATAAAGTTTTAGATGGGTTACTGGCTCAAGAAGTAAAATCAGCAACAGATGATTTGGGTACAACTTTTTCAGGCTGGTCTGAGAATCCTAAAACAACAAAACAAAGGCTTCAATATGAAAAATTTGTTTTGCCCTTAATTAAAGCAGTTCAGGAATTATCAACAGAAAATGACGATCTTAAAAAACGGATTGAAGCATTGGAATCTAAATGAATTTATTTAAGGCACATATCGTATTAGCATTAGTTATACTAATTGCAGATGCAAGGGGAACTCTTGAACCTGCTGTGAAGAAGATAGAGCAGAAATTGGGGATACCTGTTTACTATGAAGAAGTTTCTGACTCAACTAATCAGATCAGCAACCCATATCCAATACAATATATTCCTCAGCAAGATACATTTAATAGCCAGAGAAATAATAATGAGAGTCGTACCTGATTGGCGAGAAATGAATACTGTATTAAGAGTGATAATAGTGTCAAGCTTTATTGGATTTTTATTCGCCATAATTCTTGTGGCTTGCAATGATGAATATTATTTTGGAAAAACAAGGGAAGAATTGGCAAGGGAAATGTGGGAAGTGGATTCACTAATTATGGCTATTCAAAAAGATCTGGATTCTACAAGTATAGACTTTGAAAAATTTTATATAGACGCACAGAGAATTAACAATGGGCATGAATAAAGGAATTAGCGAAGATGCCCATGTTCATATATCGGTTGCATTTCTCATTAAAGCAATGATTGCTGTGGGTGTAGTTGTCGGTAGTTGGTATCAAGCCCAAATGAAATTTGCAGAGCAAGACAGAAGGATTAAGGACTTGGAAGATAAAGTGGTTGTGCTTAATGCTTCGATTGAAGGAATGGAAACTCAACATATAGAAGATTTGGAAGAACAAAACAGAACCCTGATGCAGAGATTAGGGTTGAAAAAACCATAAGGAGAAAATAATGGCAAAACAAAAACAAAAAGAAAACAAGCCAGTTCTAATCCTTGATGATAAAGAATATCAGATTGAGGATTTAGGAGATGACCAGAAAATGATGGTTGCTCATATTAACGATTTGAATCGGAAAATTGATGGAGCAACTTTCAATCTTCAGCAATTACAATATGGCAGACAAGCTTTTGTAAATGCATTGAAAGCAGATCTTGAGAAAGATGAAAGCGGAGATGATTCAGGAGTTGATAGGGAAGATCTAATTAAAGAATAAACGCAAGTAAACGAAAGGTGGTTCGGCTAATACTGAACCACCTAATAAAAAGAAAGTGATGAATGATTGAAACTTATGCTGAATATGGAGCCATTGGTGTTATTGTTTTTTTGTTTGTTATGATGATTATGAATTTAATTAAAAGCCAAAAAGCACAGAATGAGGACTTGGATCAAATACGACAAGCCAATGCAAAGCTGGAAACTAAGATGGGCAATGTTGAATCTATTGTTTTAAAAATGCTTGATCGTTGGAACAAATCCGATGACATAAGCCAAAGGCATAGGGAAGATATTGTTAAAGAATTAAACGATGTAACAGATGATCTGGCATATTTAAAAGGTCGTATAAATGGAAAAAACGCATGAAGGTTGAAGAATACAGAAATGATATTCGAGATCTTTTGGTTAGGGTGGACACAAGACAGGAAGAAATGCATCACAGGATTGGGCGAATTGAAAAGCATTTAGAAAAATTAAATGGGAAAGTCGCTGAACACGAACAAAAACTTACAAGCCTATGGAGCTATGGTATTGCCTTTGTGTTCGTTGCGAGTATTTGTATAAACTTAATAATGAGAGGTTTTTAAAATGGAAGCAGTTGATTTTATAGTAGCAAATTGGGAATGGTTTTTGCTTGGCTTTATGGTTGCAGAAAAAATGGTAAAGCTATCGCCAACTGATGCAGACGATATTTTATTAGATGTCGTTTGGAATAGCGTCAAGAAAATGGCAGGGAAGGGGAAATAGATGTTAAAAAAATTAGTGAGAAGGCTCGTAAAAAGACATGGGATGAAAGGTCTGCTGATTAAGATTGGAGATTGGGCTGTGGCTCAAAGCCCAGGCGAAAATGATGACGAGATATGGGAAACAGTTGTAAAGCCTTTCATAGAAGATAGCTTTTAATGATAAGTATTGATCAAATAAAATCTTTGATTCATAAGGTATGCTTTGAGTTGGGCGATAAATATTCCTCTAAAGAGGCAACCCAACTTATACTGGAAACAGGCATTGTCGAATCTAACTATAAATATTTAAAGCAACTTGGGGACGGTCCGGCACGAAGCTTTTGGCAGGTCGAACCAGCTACAGCGGTTGACAATCTTGCTCACTATTTAAAGCACAGAAAATCTTTAATGCATAAGTGTGCAGATGTAAGTATGGTAGACATTAAGCATTGGCAAAACTTTTCCGCTCCACTATGGTCAGAGATTTTAGAGAGAAATATTGCGGCTGCTATTATTCATTGCCGATTAAAGTATTGGAGAGTTCCCAAAAGAATGCCCAACACATTGGAGGGTAGGGCATCTTATTGGAAAACTTATTACAATAGTGCAGGTGGAGCCGGTACTGAAGAAAAATATATTGAAACAGTAAAGGGTATGCGAGATATTCTGTGATAACTAAGACTGCCATAGTGATCCCTGACCAACACTTCCCTTTGCACGATCAACAGGCAGTTAATTGTGCTCTGGAAATAATTAAGATTGCCAAGCCTGATATATTTATCAATCTTGGTGATGTTGGCGAATGGGAATCGGTGAGTGCTTGGAGATGGCGAGATAAAAAACAACCCCCTTTAGAGTACCAGTTGCCAATTATAGATGAAGAGATTGAAGCTGTAAATGATGGCATCGATCAATTCGACAAGGTTCTGGATCAAGTCGGTGTAAATGAAAGGCATATCTGCGAAGGCAATCACGATTATTGGCTGAATAATTTTGTTACTAAATATCCCTATTTAAAAGGATACACATTTAAGAATGCCTGTTATTGGGATAAGCGAGGTTACAAGTTCCATTCTATGAATAGACCACTAAGGATTGGAAAGTTGTCATTTATTCACGGTGCATATGCTACATTAAATCACGCTAAAAAACACGCTGAAATATATGGGAATGTAGTTTATGGGCATACTCACGACATAACCTCTTCCGCAATAGGAAGATTAGATGGAACCGTTAAGGCTTGGAGTATGGGCAATTTAAAAGATATGAGTTATGACAAAAACGAATGGCTAAAAGGAAGGATTCATAATTGGCAACACGCTGTTGGGCATATAACTTGGTTCAAGAATGGGAACTTTAAGGTAGAAGTTATCGATATTGTGAAAGGTGTTACAGCATTTAGAGGGGAAGAGATTAATGGATAATTATGTGGATAATTTAAACAGGATCAGGGAGTTAGCTGACGAGGTTAAGGTATTGGATTTATTAGATCCTTCAAGTAAGGTTGTAAATATTTTGACTGAAATAATCGAAAGATGTCGGCATATCCCAGAGTTAGAAATGGTAGATAATAATTTTATGAATTTAGATAATTTGGAGGCAAAAGCATGAGTACATATTTAGAGGCTCTTTGCACACAAGAAGATATGCAGTCAATGCTGCCATCACTCGGAGAATATAACCGGAATACTGTATTGACAACTTGGGCTATACATTCTGGCAATGTTTACAAATCGCCAAGTTCAGGCAGGGTGGATGTTTTATACAGAGATGGCAACGAGTTAAGTTCAGTATCAGACTTGGCATCTGTAGATTCAGACGGTGAATATTATTACGATAGTGCAGCGGATGTTGTGTATCTATATAGTTCTGCGAACCCTTCCACAAATCACACGATTGAAACCGGAAAAGATTTTACAAACACAGTAACCGAAGCTCGCAATAGGGCATCAGAATTAGTTAGGTCAATAGTAGCTAAGCCGATTTACAAAAGGAAAGGGGTGGGCTATCAGGGAGAATCTGCAAGGGATTATGATGAAGTATTAATTTTATCTGCCGCTGCAATCGCTGTAGCTTTAATGGTTAGACCTTTTGATCAAGAGTTGGCTCAAGAAATTGAAGAAAAGTATAACAATGAAGATGATCCGCCTGGAATGCTTCAGTTGGTTAGAGATGGTTTTATAAAACTGCATCACGAATTTTCTGCTGACAGAAATCAGGGATTAATAGTTCCGGTAAATATAGACAACAATACAACAGGAAGCGTGGTGGATATATCCGGCACCCCATCGAGAACTGATATTCTAAGAATTCAGATTACAACAGGGGGAACTTTAGCCTATGGAACTTCATCGCCGGTAAGGTATAAAGTATTAGCTGCGGATGATAGCGGAATACAAACAACAGCTATTGTAGAAAACGAAGTTCTAACCGGAGGATATGATGCGATGGGGGCAGGGTTAAAATTTAAAGCATCTCAAGGTGTTTTTACAGCAGGGGATTATTGGTTTGTGGATGCAGTAGCAGGTGTACCGGAAACACAAAACCCAATAAGAACTTCAATGGCTCGGAGATATGAATGGCGATAACTTTTAAGCCAAACCACAGGAGAATGTTAGATGCTCTGACCGATATTATTTCGACAGAGTTTGTAGGAACACCTGTTTATTATGAGGATCCTGAAAGGTTTAAATCGAGATCGGCACAATTTTTTAGTTTGATTCCCGGAGAAAGCAATCTTGTCCAGTCTTACGCTGGAGGATCTTTAAGGGAATATCAAGTTTTTATAAGGTATTATTTAAGGAAGCCGAGGTTGGACAACTACCGAACAAATGTATTTGATTTTATGGCTGATCGTGGGGAAAGATTGATCCGATTGGTGAATAATAAAAACAAATATGAGGATTCCATAAATACCTTTTCAGAAATAGATTTCAATTTTGGCACATTGGCTGATGCCTTCTCTTCCATTGTAACCTATCGTTGGCATAATGGAAGAATTGACAATATTGATTACGATCCGTCAAGATCGGATAGAGAAGATAAACGAGATTTGCAGATCTTTGAAGCAGATTTTTTATGCAATGTAATGGAGATAACATAATGAAAATAAAAGCTGGAAAAAATTTTAGTAAGATTTCAAGTGCGATGGATTACCATCGTTTAGGGAAAGACACTTGGGAGAAATTAAAAGAAGGGAAAACTGTAGATATTAAACCACCAGAGGAACTGGTGCGAAAAGACTACTTAACAAAGACAAAACAAGAAAAGGAGAATAAATAGATGGCACAAGTTTATTCTGGGAAAAAATACGCACTTTTCTTAGGTCGTCAAACTGATGCTTCTACACCAGTTAACATGGGAACAGCCCAATCAACAAATGGAGAATTTGTGGAATTGGATGTTGCTTCCGTAACTGATATAGACTTTACTGGTGGTTTAGTAACAGACCGAACACTAAGAACAGGGCAACAGGTTAAGAGATTAACCGATCACTTTGTAAGTGAGAAAGGCTCAACAAAAACATTTAATTTTGAATGGGTTGTGTCTCATAAGGAAGGGCTTATGATATTGCTTGAACTAATAAGCGATGGCGATACATCAACCCCTTACACAATATTAGGAAACCACGAACCGGCAACTTATGCAGCCGGTGCATCTACCGGTGCTTTGGCAACAATAATTCTAAAGAATACAGATTCAAATAAAGAAGCAGGACAAGACAGGGTTATGCAAGATGCAGCTTTAACAAATCTAAATCTTAGAATGGAAGCTGGAACTTCCGGTGGAAGATTAATCGCAAGCGGTACTTTTATGAGTGGACATACTGTAAGCACAGCTTCATCAAGCGTTTCGCCAACTGGTACTGAAACAACTTTTGTAAAAAGCTTGTACGATATGACAACAAAAACGATAGATAGTGTTGCTGTAATTGTTAGCTCATTTTCATTAGACATAAACAATCCTTGTGTAAGGGTTGGCTATGATGCAAGTGGAGATGCTGCCGGATACTCAAGAGCCGGTGAAATTACTTGTAGCGGATCAATGAATGTATTATACGATGAAAATTCAGATGCATTTTTAGCTACAGTTTTACAGAATCCAGCTACGACAGCCGGTGCAGTTGCTCCGGTTTTATTTGGTGATGCTGCGATAGGTTCTGGGGCTCTCGGTTTTAGTGTTCCGCAAGCAGTTTTGACAAGCCACAATTTATCGATTGAAGGTGCAGAAGAAGGGATGATGCTTGAGGTTGGCTTTGAAGGAACAGCGGTTACGACAGAGAAGCTATACGAAATAGATGTAAGCCCTTAATAAAATAAAGGAGATAGAGAGATGAAAATCAAAGCAGTTAATAAAGTTTGGGATATAAAAGATGCCACATATAAACAGCGAAGGGAAATTTACAAGAAAAATGTAAAAGCCTTTTGGGATGGCAAAGTAAAACCAGACGAATATTATGAAGTTTTGGAGAAGTGTGCAGAGATATCCGGATTAACAGATAAAGATTTAAAAGATCTTTCAATGGTTGAAGTAGATCAGGTGCTTCAAGCAGTATTGACCGCTTATCTTGGTTTAGAAAAAAACGCAGATGGGGATTGAGTTTATTTGTATGGGCTACTTATTATAACCTTGAGCCGATTGATCGGTTCTTAGAGTTTCCGTACGAAGCTCAGTCCCCTATCTCAAAAGAGATTAAGGAGTTTAAAAACGAGGCAGACATTTGGGAAGAAGTTGAAGCTATCGCTGAACTTGCTAAAACTTCAAAAACAAGAACTGTGGGGAACTTATTATATGATCTTGTACCCTTGTTTGCCTCGCCTTCTTCTCTCGCTGAAGATTGGATGCTGGATATAATGAATGAATTTCATTGGATTAAAAATTGGAATGTATCGCCTGGAATCTTAGATGACATTTCTGCATTCCGGCTTGACTGCTGGACTGTAATTGACAATGAGTTTAATCAAATTAAAAATTTAGAAAGAGAAAAGAATGGCAGCTAAAAGAGTATTTGATATAGTCTTTAGAACTAAGGGAACTGATAGATTAAAAAATGCTGTAACTGGAGTTGGCAGGGGATTAGCCGGACTTACAAAAGGTGCAGCTTTAGCCGGTGCTGGAGTAGCAGCCCTCTCGGTTAAGCTTGCCGGAGATTTTAGTAAGAGGTTAGCAGAGGTTTCCACCTTGATGGATAATACCTCTGAAAAAAGTATCAAACAAATGGGCAAGGAATTGAGACTTTTGTCTCAAACTTCCGGTCTTGCATTATCTTCACTATCGAAAGCAAAATATGATGTTGTTTCTGCTGGGTTTGCAGGTGCAGCTGAATCTGCTCAAATTCTGGCAACCTCTACACAACTTGCGGTTGGCGGTGTAACTTCCGCTGCATCCGCTGCGGATTTATTAACTACATCTTTAAATGCCTACGGATTGTCAGCTAACCAAGTTAATGATGTAAGCGATACATTATTTACCACAGTTAAGCTTGGCAAAACTACAATGGATGAGTTAGCCGGATCGCTTGGTAAAGTTCTTCCAATAGCAAAAAGTGCAGGGGTGTCATTTCAAGCGGTAGGTGCAACTATGGCTACACTAACCGCCGGAGGTATTAATACAGCTGAATCCACTACTGCATTACGAGGTGCAATTATAGCCTTAACCGCTCCGGTAGGTGCAGCGGCAGAAGCTATGTCTGAAGCTGGAATAGAAACAAAAAGATTTGACGATGGATCGCTTGATCTGGTTGGTACATTAGAACAATTCCAAGGGATGGATCCTAATACACTTCGGAAATTTATTCCTGATATTAATGCGATGAATGCTATCTCAGCTTTGGCTGATAATGTTGATGGATTAAGCGAGAATCTATTAGACTTTGAAAAACGAACCGGTGCGACAGAAACAGCTTTCAATAAAATGGCTGGAGAATTTAATACTCAAATGGGTATGCTTAAGAATGCAGCCCAATCTGTTATGATTGAAATTGGCGATGTAATTATAGAAGCTATATTACCAAGCATAAAGAATGCAAATAAAACCCTTGCAACATTAGGTGAGATCGGATGGGATGAAGTCGCAAGCAGATTGGTAGAGAATATGGACAGTATAAAAAATATTGCAGTTCAATCTTTTGAAATATTGGGAGCCGAACTTGGAATCATTGGTCAAAAAATGATCAGAATACTGCCTGGATTCTTAGGTGGTAGTGACAAAAAAGCGAATGAAAATATTGAACAATATGAAAGGGAAATTAGAAACCGATTAGATACAATTAAGTTTGAATTAAATTTATTAGCAACAGAAGTTTCTAAACCATTGCCAGAACCTCCAGTTACACCTCCATCTTTAGATGATATTGAAGCACCTAAATTAACAATAAGAACTGAAGCGATTGAATCTGTTGATCTTTATGACGAAAAGTTAGGACAAGTTAGAACAACTGTTACAGACTTAGATCAAAGTATGATCCAACAGGTTAATACAGCCGGTCTATTGTCCGGTGCATTGCAAACAGCTTTTGATCCAGATCTGGGAGCAGGGGAAGCTTTCAAAGGATTGGTGTTGCAAATACTATCAGCAATGCAAGGAGTGATTTTGGCATCAAAGGCTGTAAGCGAAGCTTTAACTTTTACATTTGCTGGACCTGTGGGAGTGGGTGTTGCCCTTGCATCCTTGGCTGCATTGGAGGTTGCGAAGGCTGGTGTAAGATCTATAAAATTTGCACAATTCGGTATGGATGAAATGGTATCTCAGCCTACATTGATTATGGCTGGAGAAGCCGGTCCGGAAAGAGTTAGTATAACTCCGGCATCAAGACCTTCTTCAGAAAAAAGTGATAGTGGGGGAATGACAATTAATTTTCTTGGACCGGTTACAGATAAGGAATTTGTGAGGGATACTATAATTCCAGAAATCCAAAAAGTAGCTAAGCTTGGATTGGCATAGATGGCAATAAGTCAAGGATCTTGGTCACCAACTTCCGGAATGAGAGAAAACTGGCTTGTCCAGATTGACGATTCCGGCGGTAGTAATAAAAAATATTATTCATTCTTTGATCAAACTGTAAGCGGTGTAGCTTATAGCGGAAGGATTTTGAATACTCCTTCAATCAGGGAATCTATAAATTTATTTAAATCTACAGCTTCCGCTTCAAACCTTACTTTAGAAATTGATAATACAGACGAAACGACTGATACGCTTTTATTTTGGACGCATCATTATTTAAATAGAGAGGTGAGAGTTTATTCTTGCCTGGAATCCGGAACCGTTGCAAACTTTAATAATATCCCCCTGATCTATACCGGTCGCCTGGAATCGATGTCTCACAATGAGAATTCAGTTACTTTAAATATTGTAGCAAAAACACCTTGGGAGAATGTTACAATTCCAAGTACCTATTCGAATGAAAAAGTATTAGCACCTATAGCCTATGGAGATTTTACAGGGAATGATAATTTGATACCTGGTTCTGGCACTGATAATTGGAGACCTATACCCCTTACCAAAGCCGATGCTGCGAATGCATTTTTTGTAACAGGAACTATCGCCGATGGAACTTTAGATTCTAAGACTTCACAATATGTGCCAACAAGAGATGGCTTTGTTCCCTTTGAAACTCAATCTTCTGGGACAACAACAATCGGAAGTGTTGAGACGGTCACGGTTGGGGTTAATGGCAAGTATAAATATTATACAGTTGCAACAGCTGACACTCAATCCTCTACAGCTACAGGAATAACTGAATCAAATGTAAGCAATGCCTACGATAGCAACACAGGCACTTATGCTACCTTTGCTTATAGTGAAACAATATCAACAGGTCAAGACCGCTACCATGTCCAAAGATTTACAATTCCAGAAACCGAGGTTGGAACTGAAATTGTTTTGACATATAGAATTGCAAGCTATTCAAAAGCTTCAGATGTTGAAACCTTAGAAGTAACTCCAACGCTTGAAGCTGGGATTGACAGTATTACTGGAACAGCCCATACTGCTAATACCGGATCAGATCAAACTTTAACATTGGTAACTACAACCGATCATACAACTGTTGATTTAAAGATTCGATACCAAACAGAGGAGGCTGAAGATACTTCCGGCGGTGCCGCTGCGGTAAATCTAAATGTTTATGAACTTTCAATTTCTAATCTCAAGAATGATGAAAAGCTTGAAAAGGTATATGTTGCTCAAGATGGATATCCTTCAAATGGTTCTTGGAGTGGAAACTCAAATGTCTTAACAGAACTTCACGAATTTCACAGAGATATTTGCAATAGATTTTTAGGAGTTACATCTGTCAATACTACTGCCTGGAATGCTTTGAATTCTGCGAAGGATTGGCAAGGTAGGCTATGGGAAAATAAGGCAAAGCCTGTTAAACAAATTTTAGACAAGATCGCATTTGAAGGTGGCTTTTGCTATACCTTTTCAGCTTCCGGTGAATTAAAATATATTTTTGCAGCTGATTCATATTCTTCAGCCGATCATACCTTAGATAAAAATGATCTTAAAAATGTTACTATTTCGCATACTCCAATATCGGATATGATTTTGGATATGACCGTCAACTACAATAAACATCCGGCTAAAAATGAATATAGATCTCAAGTAACTGATTCTGATGGAACGCTTAGAACAAACTACAATATTGCATCAGGCGAACAAAAGCACACATTTAATTTAGATTATTTAACAACCGGTCAAGGCTCGGATTTAGATTGCAGCGGCAGCGATCCGAATGATGGATTTATGGATTACTATGGAAGCTTAATGGTATCTCCAAGAATAGTAGTGACCGCAACGATTGTAAACCCTGCAAAATTTAGTATGGAGTTGGGAGATATTTGCACATTTTCAAGTATGCCAACAACAAAAGCTTTCAATAAAGCTTGGAGTGCAGATGGCGGATATTATATGATTACATCTATATCCAGAACTTCCGGCAGCATCAACTGTGAATTTCTTAATATTACACCTGGAGAACAATAATGGCAATTTCAACCGCAGCATTTTCAACCGCATCAAATGGATCAGATAAAGCGACATATTCGCCAAGTATAAATCCGAATATTGGAGTCCGGTATGGAACAGATTATGGTGGCATAGTCAGAAATCAGGCTGTAGGTGGAGAGGTTTATACGGTAGAGAGATTTGGCAAGCGTAGAACTTGGACAATGATGTATAGCTTTCTGGCATCAGCTGATCAGGCGAAGCTTCAAGCATTGATTGATCAAGTCGATGGAAGGAAAACAACTTTTTACTTTAGCGAAGATAATTTTGGGACGTCAGGAGTCGGCGTACGATTCAACCAAGATTCCTTCGCTTTCGAGGAAGTGGCACAAGGGGCAACCGGCATAACGCTGAGTATTATCGAACAGCTGTAATTTCTCTCCTCCTCTCTCCTCCTCCCCCCTGAGATCACTTCAAAGGGGGGATTTTTTATTTACACCCATTTTTAGCCCCATATTTGCCTATATACGACCGTATACCACATTTTTCGGTATGTAACACGCTTAGCCAGTATACGCTGATATACTGGTAAATAGGTGTGCTTGAGGGAAAATTCAATTTTTTTTCACTTTTTTAAAAAAAAGCCTTGAATTGTTGCTTTTTTATGCTAAGTTCTTATATGACAAATGATAAAAAAGAGGGCAAATTAAGAAATCAAAGATCAGATACGGATTTAGTAGGACTCCGAGTGATAGCCTCGAAAAAAGAAATGCGATCCGAAAACTCACAGACAGATCAGAATTCTAATAGCCCTCTTTTTTTAAATAATAAAAACAAAGGGATGACAATGAAAAACCAAACAAAAAAAGTAACTTTCGCAACTTTAAAAAAATTGGCGAGAAAAACCGAACTTCTTCACAGCGTAAGGGGAGAGCATATGCCTTACGGAATGCAATGGAATGGAGTTGAATCTTTTTACACAACTAAATTAGAAGATTTAGATAAATTCAAAATGTCTAAGAATTGGTTGGGAGAATCTGAAGATGACAATGGATCGAAATGTATTACACTTTCAAATTGTTGCTATGTAATAAATTTTTATCACGAAGAATTTGGATCAACTTCTTTGCCGATTAGATTAAGACGCAGATTTATGAAGGAGTACAAATAATGAATAATTCAGATTTTAGAACCATAGTTGAACTAATAGGTGCTGGTATAACAGAATATAGAAAATTAGGACTAATGACAGAAGATTATGAAAAACAAGTTAATAAATCTCTTGACAGAGGGCTAAAAGTTTTAAAAGACCATTTAAACAAGGAGGAAAAATAATGTTAGATATTAAACGCACATATTATGAAGTTACAGGGATTTGGTCTATTGGAAAATTTGATACATTGAGAGAAGCACGAATTGCTCGAGTAAAAGAGATTCACAAATCTAAGGATAAGTCAGAATATCCGAGAGAAGATCTTAAGTTTTCAGATTTTCGAATAATGAAACATACCGAAAGGAGAGTTGCATAATGAGTATTTCAAAAACCCTAACAGATGATCAATGCAAATATATATTAGATGACAATTTACATTTAGTTAAAACCTTGAATAAATCTCAGTTAAAAAAGTTGAACGAGTTTGCTATGGATTCCTTTATCCGAAAGATCGATGATTTTATGAAGTCAAAAGAATTTGTAGGAAACAAGCAATGATAGATTATAATGTAGAAGTAGTTCTTAGAAAAGGATATTGGAAAGGATCACTTGATCGGAGAGGATTGCGATATGTGAATATAGCAAAGTGCGGTACATATAATTGTGGAAATGATGCCAAATTAGCTTGGTATTATGAGGATGATTGCTATTATGAATGCGAGGAATGTTGGGTAGATTTATGTGATCATTGCATAAATGAGCATCCGGAAATTGAAGGTGCTTCAATTTGTATAGATTGTAAACTTGAAAAAGAAGATTTAAAAGATGAAGAAAGGTGGAATTCTGAATAATGTGTAATATGTATAATCAATGCGACACAACAAATACCAAGTGGGTTATTCGATTTATAGAAGGTTCTAAAACTCAATGTGTTGCAATGTTAGTCGAAGATAACGAAGATGCTTTTGTGGTGTGCGATAGTTTCACAGAATATTTCGGCAATTATCAACAAGCATTACAATTTGTATCAAACAAAAATTTGAAGGCTCAATAATGAAAAAATTGCAAGTAGCAAAAAGAATAGAGAAGTTTTGCAGATTATATGGATTAGATTATGATATGCGTATATACTTCAGCGGCAAGTGTTGGGATTATGACAGTTCTGGGAAAAAAACTGTGATCCACGATATTAAGGGATCTGACTATTGCGATTATTCGAACGATGACACAATAACTATTGCCACCGAAGGCGGTCTTTATGATGTCTTGAATAATTACACCGATTATGATTCTAATCTATATGACAAATTCGCATCGTTAGACTTTGATGGGCATTATTTTGAAATAGGCAATGCTTGGAATTGTTCATTTTACAAACTATAGGAGGATTTATGTTTGAATTTTTATTACTATATTCTGGGATTGTAACATTTTTATTAGTTGCGATATGGGTACAAAACAATAAATTGTTTCAAGAAATAATTTCAGAGAGGCAGCACTCTCAAGATTTGCGAAGAACCATCTTAGAATATTTAAAAAAATAATGTATATTTGGGATATGATAAGAGATAAAAAAATTAGAATTTGCAGGGAGTCACCACAAAGCAACTTAAATCAGTTGCATTTGTTCTCTTATCATTGTCATCCCAAGAGGCTCCCTGCTAACATTAATGATAAGAGGACAATATGATGTATAATGGATATGAAAATTATGAGACTTGGAATGTAGCCCAATACATTAATAATGATTGGTATATGATCGCCAGACAATGCAAGGATTTTGATGAATTCAAATTGTGGCTATATGCGGAGTCGATTTATGAAACCCCTGATAATGTCAAACTGCGAGATGAAAAACTTGATACGAGAACCTTAAGCGAAGTAATAATTGAGGTTTACAAATGCAAGTAGAAGAAAAAAATGGGGTAACAATAACAATCCCAAAACCGAGAGGGATGACCTTAGACAGATTTCTAATATTAATTTCAAGATTAGAGAAAATTGTAGATGAACTTGGAGGTGTATTGCATGTCAAGCGTCAATAGTTTTTATATGGCTGATGTAATTTTTGATGGCAGCGATGGAGAGATGAAGGGGATCAATATTTTTGGAGATAATTTCCAAGATCTGATCGAGAACATAGAAAAAAAATCTGACGAAGTTGGGAAGGTTGAGATCTGGTCAGCCTTACTAATCTATGGAGCACAGGAAGAAACTGCCCAAGTCAAAATAAAAGTTATCGAAACATTAAGAGCCAGAAATATCTGTACAATTTAGGAGGAAAAAATGGATAATAAACAACTTGCTGAAAAATATGAATTAGAAACTCACGATTTTTGGAAGCACAATCAGTCCGGAAAATGGATCATAGGGCATAAAGCTGTAATGAAAATTGCAGAGATTGAAGGGATCACATTTAGTAAGCCGGAAATCATTAGAGAGGGGATGACATCTGTCGTTTTATATGGAGAAGCCACCCTAAAAGATCGGACGATATGGAGCTTTGGAGAAGCTATGCCGGAGAATTGTAGGATGCCATATTTCTGGGCAATGGCAGAAAAAAGATTGAAGGATCGCTTGACCTTAACTCTCATAGCAGTTTATGGGGATATTTATTCAGAGATTGAAGCAGATGAATTTGCAGCGGCACATCCAGAAGCCGGTTTGAAAAAGCATGGAGAACACGGTCCACCAAGTGAGAAACAGCGAAAGTTGGCTACCAAATTAATTGAAGAAAAAATCCCTGATGATGAAAAAGAAAATTGGTACGAACAATTTGATCAAGCGGAAGATACTTGGGAGATGAGTATGATCATAGACAGGTTAATGAAACTAAAAAAATAATGCCCTTCCCAATGAAACCTCGGAATAGTTCAGATCTGGATATGGGGGTAGGATCCGAAACAGGGATAGAGCAAAAAGATTCGTCATATAAGGTTGTTGTCGAAAAATATAAATTCGATTGGTTGGCTTCAATTAAAAATATATTTAATAACCTCGTGGAAATATTAAAGATAATTTCGAAATGGCGATAAAGCGTACAAAGTGGGATGTGGTGTTTTCCAATTATATCCGCTACAGAGATAGTTGGACTTGCCAAAGGTGTGGCAAGGTTTATAACATAAACTCCTCCGGATTGCATTGCTCCCACTTTTACGGTCGAAGATCTTGGGCTACAAGAATAGAACCCTGTAATGCTATGGCATTGTGCTTTGGCTGTCATCAACATGTAAGTTCTTTTCCATTAGATCATATTGCATTATGGAAATCTAAATTTTCTGAAGAAGAGATGGATCGTGTTTCATATTTACATAACAGAAATCACTCTCTTATCAAGAAAAAAGATATTGCAACCGAAGAAAATTATAAAATGTTAAAATTAATGTTAATGAAATACACAGGAGAACTCTAATGAAAAAAGAAGTTGCCATAAAACTGAAGAAAAAATCTCAGGAAATCGCAGACAATTTTAGTAACATTGATCGTGAGTTTAACATCAACAACGAGACATTCAAGGTGGTAAAGATCGATCCATTAAGTGAATCTACAGCGGCAGTATTGCTCAGAAAATCAAGCGGTAAATTTGCTTTAGCTTTTTGTTATTATATAAATATGAGCGGTGGAACTTGGCAGTATTTTTTCCCAACCTATGATCATTGTATAGGGATGGAATCAGTTAAGTGTCTTTTAGGGGCTGTTGAAAAATGTAATTTTGAAAAGAATTTTTAGATCTGGGAGTAATATATGGCTAAAAGATTTACCGATAATTCGAAATGGAAAAAGTTGTGGATCAGAAGATTAGAACCAAAGTATAAATTATTCTGGTTTTATTTATTAGATAATTGTGATCACGCTGGAATTTATGATGCGGACATTGAATCGGCATCCTTTCATATTGGCATAGATTACACCGCCGAAGAAATATTGAAAACATTTAATAGAAAAATAAAAGTTATTAAAAAAGACAAATGGTTTATTCCAAAATTTGTAGAATATCAGTATGGGGAATTAAATGAAAATAACAGGGCTCACCTATCTGTAATAAAGATATTAAGCAAATATGGATTATTAGATGCTAATAACTCACTAATAAGCCCCTTGCAAGGGTCTAAAGTAAAAGACAAACCGAAGGTTAAAGTGAAGGTTAAAGCCAAAGTCAATCAGTTGGAGGATATAGCAAATAACCTTGATCAGATCCAGGCGGATTTCCCAACTGTAAATGTAAGATTTGAATTCGAAAAATTCTCAGATTATCTGGAAGCTAATGGGAAAAAATATAAAAATTATTTATCAGGATTTAGAAATTGGCTACGAAATGATAGTTTTGGGAAAGCAACAATAGAACCTAAAAAAGCTACAAAAAATACTTCAGTTATTTGTACCGAATGTAAGTTTGAATTTGTATATCAAAGTAGTAGCGGACTGCCTATTAATGCAAAGTGTCCAGAGTGTAGAGAACATGGGGTAATAGATATGAAAACTTATAATTTAATGCAGCCACCAAATGCCTAAGAATGATCATTTAACTTATTTAGAATTAATTTATTATGGCTTAGATTGTCAGAATGGAGTTCGATATTCTAATTATAACAAAAGTTCACAAAGGAGAGTTGATAGGGAAGTAAGAATTTGTCCAAAGTGTGATAAGGTTTATGAGATATACAATGTAGGACAAGCCAAATATATACAATTTAATTATGAAGATTTCCCCAGATATGGAAAAGGAAAAGAAAAATGTGCAATTTGCAGACTCAATGATGGAGAGGAAGTATTCTTTACTTGGGATCGTGGGTGTCGCACAGATATACCTATCGATAGATTTCGTATTGGATACAAAGCGAGAGATGTTCGGAACAAAAAGATCGCTAAACGACCTCGAAGTTTGGGAGTTGAATCAACTAATAACAGAGTTAAGGAGAGAATATGCCAGAAGAAAAAAAGTACATAAATGGAATAATAATAAAAGAAAAAGTGTTTGATAATGGCGGTAAGCAATTAAAAGTCAGTATTGCAATATCAGATCTGATCAGGCAATTATCCGATATTAAAGACAGATCCGATAGCGATTGGGCTAATCTTATTATTGCGAGAAGGCGAGAACCTTCAGATAAAGGGGTCACCCACTATGTCTATCAAGATACTTGGCAGCCAGATCCAAATTATGAATCAAAAGATGGCAATGTCGGAGTCGGTACAACTAACCCTGATGATGATGAGTTGCCATTTTGAGTATAGCTTCCGCCCAAACCTCTGGTTTAAACACCGCTGCGGTAGTGGTGTGTCATTTATGTAATGAAATTTTCAAGGTTTATCACTTAAATTTTAGTGCGGTTAAATGCATAAAATGTCCAAATGTAATAACCATTGAGGAAATTAAAGAGAGTAGAAGGGAAAAGAATTAATGAAAGCATATTGTTATGGAACCAAGCCACGAACCGTGTCCTATGTGTGGAGCATGGGATGAAGATGAGAGAATTACTGATGTAAAAGATCTCGCTGAACAAGCTATTAATGACCTAAGATTTTTAAACTTAGGATTTATACTTGCATATAAAATGACCGACCTTGAACGGAAGGTCTATTTCTTTTATCAAATTCGCAAAAATTCTTTTAGAGAAATCGCTCAGATCTTGAGTAAAAAAGAATCAACGCTTAGATCAACTTGGAATCGCTGTAAACTCAAGGGTGATAAGGCTTTACAAGAATCTACTGATCAAAAAGCAATAATTCCTCCCTATATATAAGAGGGGTATTTATACCTTACTCGTGAAAAAATAATATGATCAAGCACGAAAGACAGAAAAAATAATGCCTTTACACGATGTAAAATGCTCTAAGTGTGCACACGAAGAGGAAGTCTTTTATCAGCCTGGCGATAGACCTAAGACATATATCTGTTCTTGGTGTGATAGGGTACAGGATTTTAAACCTTTGCTCAGTTCTCCCAGAATTGTAATGGCAGGGGAAAGACCGGTTGAAGCAGAGTTGGAAAGGGCAGCGGCAGACGGTGAATTTTAATGCCGAACAAAGCAGCGAAATTGCGAAAGCGTAAAAAAAGATTATTAAATATAAAGTTAAAAAGTGAAGGTCGGACATCTGTCCAGCATAAAAGATTTTTAGCAAAACAAATGGAAAGGGATAGTCGTGGATTATTTTAAGAGAAAAGATGGATCAGTATTCGGCAAGGAAAATCCTTCCAAAAAGCAAGTAGAAGCTTACAAAAAAGAAGGTTGTAAGCCATGCGACGCAGATGGAAAGCCTGTTAAGTCCAGCAAAAAAAGCAAATAAATATCTAAAGAATGGAAGGAAACAACCATCTTTCGACGGTAGAATATAATGTCAACAGCTTAATCGCTGCGGAATATAACCCAAGAGAATTAACCCAACATCAACATCAAAGCTTAGTAGATTCAATTAAGCGGTTCGGCTTAGTTGATCCTTTGATTGTAAACACACATAAAGACAGAAAAAATGTGTTAGTTGGTGGACATCAACGCTTAAAAATTATAAAAGAATTAGGCTATGAAAGTGTAACCTGTGTTGAGGTTGATCTATCCCCAGATAAAGAAAAAGAATTAAATGTCCGGCTGAATAGAAATACCGGACAATGGGATTGGGATGCTTTGTCAAACTATTTTGATGTAGAAGATTTAACAGAATGGGGTTTCACAGACGATGTACTATTTGAAACGAATAATATAATTGAAGAAGATGAATTCCGAGATCCCAGAACTTCAGATGACGATTACAGCACATTCGAATTAATAATGTTACATAATAACAAGCTGGAATTACTTAGAGTTTTAAATGAGATCAAAAGCGAAAAGATGATCGAGAAGCAAGAAGATGCTTTGATGGAACTAATCAGTACATACAAGAAGGAGAGAAGCGATGGCTGAAAATAATAGTTTTATGAGTTTTGATAACGAACAGGTCGGTCTTTTGTTCGATGATAGCGAACATCCAAAGTACCCAATTAGATATTACAATGTGGTAAATACTCAGGGCTTTGAATATAAAGATGGATGCAGTTATTATGGCTATGCATATTCTGGGAGAAATCTCCTGATGCGAGAAGATGGGAAGCCACCGTTTTGTGTTCAAAAAGGGATGTATTTTTCAATGGCTGAGAAGTTCAGACCGACTGTACAATTTCATAATGAAAAACCTGAAGATGGAAAGATGATAGTGATCGAAGTTTTGCATACCAAAGGAGATTATCCGGATACAAAACATAGGGCGGTTAGCGGTTGTGGGGGTCCAATAGAGCCTACAGGAAGGTTAAAATATATAGACGGTTGTACGGATAGCCTGTTAATTGCACCGGTTAAAATGGGAGATCCTTGCTTAAATCATTTGCATTTCCCTACACAAATTGTACAAACACCGCATACACACCCCACCCACAGGATTGGAATTGTAGCAAAGGGCAGCGGCGAATGTGTTACACCTTTTGGAGATTTACCTTTGACCGAGGGGATGATATTTATTATTAAGGAATGGGATGGGGAAACTGAAAAAGAAGGATTAGATGGGAGCAAGTATCCGGTTGGTACACATAAATTTAACACAAATGGGGAAGCTATGGATGTTATAGCATTTCATCCAGATAGCGACTTTGGATCAACCGATATTGATCACCCAATGATTAACAGAACTTTTGTAGATGGAGTAAAGGCTTCAGACATTGAAGAAATCAGAACATAATAGAGACTATAAAAGAGGAACAAGGGATAGGCAGTTCCTTGAAAAGAATGTTTATGATGAAGCCCTTGATCGGATTAGATATTTATACGATTCATACGACAAAGTTGTCGTTTCATTTTCCGGCGGTAAGGATAGCACGGTTGTATTACAATGTGCATTGGTAGTAGCTAAAGAAAAAAACAGATTGCCATTGGATGTAGTTTTCTTTGATGAAGAAGCAATACATCCTCCAACTATTGAATATGTGAAAAGAGTTTCTGAAAATCCTGATGTAAATCTAAGCTGGTATTGTTTAGAGTTTAAGCATAGGAATGCCTGTTCAAACGAAGAGCCATATTGGTACACTTGGGAGAAGGAGAAAAAAGATTTATGGGTTCGAGATATGCCAAAGGATGCAATAACAAGCCATCCTAAATTTAAGAAGGGTATGAGCTTTCAAGAATTCGGACCGTTTTTATATGATCGGACTGATGGTAAAGTTTGCATGTTGACAGGTATAAGAACACAGGAAAGCTTAAGAAGGCATCAGTTGATTTGTAAAAAGAAAAACGACGCATTTGTAAATTCAAAAGCTGAATATGGTCAGAATCAATACAGGGCTTTCCCTATTTATGACTGGAGAAGCAAAGATGTATGGTTGGCTGTTACAAAGTTTGGGTGGGATTACAATAAAACTTATGATGTATACAATCAAACTAAATTGTATAATAAATTTTTAACACAACGAGTGTGTCCGCCTTATGGCGAAGAACCCTTAAGAGGCTTGTGGATATATAGCCAATGTTTCCCTGAGATGTGGCACAAAATGTTGGCTCGTGTAAAAGGAGTTGGGACAGCTTGGAGATATGGAAACACAGAATTGTATAGTTCTGGGAATAAAAAGCCTGATCATTTGGATTGGTCAGAATATATAAAAGTAATTCTTGATAGCTATGATGAGGTTTCAAGGGGCAAGGTTACGAATAGCATTAATAGTTATATGAAGGCTCATAAAAAGAAAACATCTCAGGCTATACCATCTGATGACCCTCATCCTATAAGCGGTGTGTCTTGGAAATGGCTTTGCAAAGTTGCAACTCGTGGCGATATGAAAGGTAGACAGGGGAACAATCTTAACAATGAAGCTGTAAGACAAAGAGAGAAATTAGATATTACATTGGGGGAAGCAAGGCGTGTTTACTCTTGAAGAAGCTGAAGAATTTATCAGTTCAGCACCTTGGGTTTATGCAAAATCGTACTCTAAAACTTTTCCGCATTATTACACTACCAGGGATAGGGTGAAAAATGATGCATTATTTGAATCATTTATTGAATATATGAGAGAGAATGCAAAGATTAAATCTTTTCACTCAAAACAATATTTGTATTTTGAGAATGATGGGTTTGAATATTGGGAGATGGGCAGACCTAAGAGAGCGGTGCAGGTGATCAATAAGGCAAAAATACAAGATGAAAAAATGTATAGATATCCGCAGCCGCAAAAAAGAGATAGGAAAATTTTATTAAACAGATTGAAGGAGAGAGATAAATACTTGGATTGGTTAATTGATATTCCGAATAAAACACAGGAACAGATGGAAGAGTTAAAGTTTTTAATGAATAGTCAGCGGAAGAGTCCAAATATAATGGATCATTCCGAAAAGCCATTTAAAGAGTATGTGATATTATGAGTAAAATAAAGAAACAACCATTAAATGAAATACTCTGGGTGGATAGGGATAAATTAAAACCCAATAATTACAACCCCAATAAAGTTGCACCGCCAGAATTAAAGCTATTGAAAACCTCTATTATGGAAGATGGATGGACACAGCCGATTGTAATAAATCCAGATTATACCATTGTTGACGGTTTTCATAGATGGACAGTATCCGGACATAAAGAAATTAATTCGCTTACAGATAATCTTGTGCCGGTAGTTATTGTAAGACCTAAAGACAAAGCACAACAACAGATGGCAACTATTCGCCATAATAGGGCAAGGGGTACTCACGCTGTGCTTGAAATGTCAGATATTATTACAGACATGGTAAAGAAACAGGGATTAAGTGGAGATGAAATAATTAAGAGGTTGGGAATGGAGAAGGAAGAAGTGGTAAGATTATTGTATAGGAATGGGATTCCAAAGTCAGATGTTTTCAAAGATCGTGAGTTTAATAATGCGTGGCAACCTAAATAATGAGTGAGCCGATTGAAAACGGTGGAAATCGGAATGACAAAGGTCAGTTTGTTGCCGGAAATACTGCATCGGTAGGCAAGGGCAGACCAAAGGGTAGAAGGTCAATCCCTGATATATTAAGAAAAATATCTGATGAAGAAGGAACAACCGATGGAATGGATAAGCTTGAAGTAGTTATGCGTAAAGTATTTCACTATGCATTAGATGGAAAGTCTTGGGCTGTACAGTTTATAGCCGAAAGGATGGAAGGTAAGGCAGTAGAGCATATTATTACTGAAGAAGTGAAGCCATTAAGAGTTTTAGAATTTAATGATGATGTATTAGATGAAAAATGAATTCCAGGCAAAATAAGGAGCTTGTGTAGCCCCTTACCGAAAAGCGTAAGGGTGTAAATATAAATATAAAGAATAGGATAAAGATAAAGATAAATGGATGGAGCTAAGATTAACAAAAGAGAGGAAGGAAATACTAAGCGATCCGGCAAGATTCAAAGTAATCACGGCAGGGCGAAGATTTGGAAAGTCGGTGCTGGGGTTGATGTTTCTTTTGAAGGGGCAAATGTTGCAGGGCGAGAATCGTTGGTATATAACACCGACCTACAGGCAAGGCAAACTAACAGTCTGGAAAACGCTGAAGTCAATTATAGGAAACCAACCAGGCTGGAAGATCAACGAAACGCAAATGAGTTGTACTCAATCAGGTGCCACGATTGCGATTAAGGGATCAGATGCAGCGGATTCATTGCGAGGTGCTGAACTTAGCCGGTGCGTACTTGATGAATATGCCTATCAGAAACCAGGGGTATTTGAAGAAGTGATCTATCCGATGCTTACAACTACACATGGCGATGCTATGCTAATAGGTACACCTGATGGATTTAGTGGTAATAACTTTTATGACTATTACTTGAGAGGGCAAGGAAATGATCCACAATGGAAGTCTTGGCAATTCAAGACTATCGATGGGGGCTTTGTGGATTCAAAAGAATTAGAACTGGCGAAAAGCAATTTAGATGAAAGGGCTTATCGTCAGGAATTTATGGCATCCTTTGAAACCGCTGCAAATCGTGCAGCGTGGGCATTCAATAGAGATGAGCATATTAAAGTAGCTGATGAATTAAGCAGTTACAAAGTGATTGGCATTGATTTTAATGTCGATTATATGTCGGCGGTATTGGCTTGCATTTATGGGGATGGAACTATTCACTACATAGATGAGATTAGACAAAACAATTCGTCAACAGAGAATATTTGTAAAGCGATGAAAGAACGATGGGGTGGTGTTCAGGAAATTTATCCAGATCCGGCAGGCTCGGCAAGATCTACCACATCAAATAGAAGTGATCACCAGATATTGCGAGAGCATAATTACCTTGTTTATGCTCGTAAGAATCACCCAAGCAACATTGATCGCTTGAATGCATTGAATAGAAAATTGAAAGATGCGAGTGGGAAAATATCAATGACTGTTGATCCAAGATGCAAATATTTAATAAAAGATTTAGAGCAAGTTCAGCGAGATAGAAAAGGTGGCATTGATAAAACAAATTTGCAGCTAACGCATAGCTTAGATGCATGTAGTTATTTAATAGAGTATAAATTCCCCATAGTTCAAAGGACAGCAACATCAATACAATGGTAAAAGAACTATGATAGTAGAATCAAAAGATTTCGTAAGGAGTGGACTAAAAGATTTCCTTTCGGATATAACAAGCGATAATGTGGAAGACCGCTATCGCAGTTTATCTTATTATGAAGGAATGCAGGGTGAAATGGAAACCGATTTAGGCAGATACTTTCCATTAAAATCATTGGAAGTACCCTTCATAGTCCAGAACATCACATCTAAATTAATAAATGCTCGTGCTATTGGGTATAAAGAACCACCGGTACGAACGAATGAAGCCTATCTGGAAAGCGTAAAAGATTTAGATCAAACTATGCTAACAGCTGAAAGGCTAACATATCTGTTGGGTTCTCATTTAATCCGAAGCCGATTTAATGAAGAAACTAATATGCTTGAGTATGATCAGATTATTGAATTCGAACCTATATTTGAAGCAAGGGCAAGACAGCCTTTCGCATATATATATCCAATTTATAATCACGGTCAATCAAGGGAGAATGAAGTTGTTTATGCATTCTGGTCAGATGAAGAGCATTTCTTAGTGCATCAAAATGGAAAGATTGAATCGGTTAATGAAGGAAATGTAAATCCTTATGGAGTGTTACCATTCACGATATGCCACAGACATCCATATACTACTGACTTTATTCGAAACGGTGCGAACGATATTGTAAATGCTAACCTTATGATAAATTTATTAATGACTGAATTGGGGTTGGCTATGCGGCTGCAAGCTTTAGGGCAACCAGTTATTTCTGGAATTGATAATGCGAATCAGGTTGTGCTGGGTGTAGATAAACCTATGATATTGCCGGAACAAGCCAAGTTTGAATTCGTATCGCCTGGAGGAAACATTGCCGATTATTTGGAAGCTGTAAGATTTTATGTGGATTCAGTTGCTTACAATAATAATTTGAAAGTTAAATGGTCTGTAGGTCGTGAGGCTTTTATTAGCGGTGAATCTTTAAAGATGGCAGAAATAGATCTGACCGAAGCGGTTATGTCAGATTATCAAATGATATGGAGAGGTGTAGAAAATAAGAGGTTTGAAGTTGATAGAATTATTTTAGATGCTCATAACATCAGGGTTCCAGATGAATTCAGCGTTGATTTTAGTGAACCAAGATTCCCATTAACTGCAAAAGAAGAACGAGAGCAATGGGCTTGGGAATGGGATAATAATTTATCCACAACTAAGGATTGGTTTAAAAAGTACAATCCGGATTTAACAGAAGATGAACTGGACGAAATGATTGAAGAGATCGTTCCGGAAAGACCTGCGGAAGCAAACGCTGGATCATTATTAGATCAGGCTTTAAGTAGCTAATGGCTGAATTAGATAAATTCAAAAGGCAGTATTTGATTTTAGTCAATAGACTAACAGATCAAGTTTTCCAGCTTATTAATGCTGGGCAAACTAAAGATGAGATCCTCGCTATACTTGGAACGAGGGATTTTAAAAAAGTAATCTTTGCTGATGCAGAATTTAAAAGTTCTTATAATGAATTAAATAAACTATATGCTAAAGCCCTTAAGAATATGGATAAGTTTGCAGATATTTCTTCTGATGCCCTGTTGGCTATTACTCAAGTAAATAAATCTACATTCTTTGATAAAATGGCTGACGATATTGCAAGATCTCTGAAAGGGAATATCACGAATGGTATCTTGGGGGGTCTTAACAAGGGTGATATTATTAAGGGAATAGAAGCAGATCTGAGACCGGATCAGATAGATACATTGGTTACCACAGCTTTAAGTAATTATACCGCTGCGGTAAATTCTTTAATGGCTGATCAGATGCCACCAAAAGCTGCCTATGTTTACACCGGTCCAGTTGATAAAAAGACAAGACCTCTATGTTTGCAATTTATGTCAAGCGGTCAAATGACAAGGGAACAGATAGAGGCAATCGCTCCAAATGGATTTATAGAAAGGGGCGGATTTAATTGTAGGCATCAATGGAGATTGTTTACTAAGAAGGTTCAAATGTTTAATCCAAAAGGTGCAAAGGTAGAAGCTAAAAAAAGAGGAGTTCCCTTAAGTGGCTAAAGCTGTACCCATAGATAAAATGTTTAACAAGCTTTCAACAAAGCAAAAATTAATAAAGATGGCTGAAGAAATTATCGGTATGATGATTGAAAGAACTCAAAGAGGTTATGGGGTTGACGGAACTTTCGAGCCTTATGCAAAGTCAAAAGATAAAAAGATGCCATACTGGAGACGGAAACAGTTAGGAAAATTTAAAAGACAATCTTTAGAGCATAAGCCAAATAGTGCAAGAGATGTAAACCTTACTTTAACAAGTGATATGTTAGGCAGTCTAAAAGTAAAATTAAGTGGAACAACCGATGATAAAGTAACTATTGGAATGCCACCGGCTGAAGCTATTAAGGCTAATGCACAGGAGAAACAGGGAAGAGCCATTTCAACCGTGAAAAAACCGGTAACTGAAATGGAAGAAAAATTTATTGCTGAATTCTTTGATAGCAAGATCAAAAAAGCTATGAAGGATGCAAGCGGTAGAACTGAAATGATAATAGGATAACTCACAAAAGAGGAAATAAATGTCTGAACAAGAAGTCAATCAGGACGTAAAAACTGAAGAAGTCGAACAGGACGTAAAAACTGAAGCCGTAAGCAGCACCGAAAAAGCTGAAGATTATAGTGTTCCAGGGTACAGGTTCAAAGAATTAAACGAATCTAAGAAAACTCTTGAGGCTGAATTAGAATCTTTAAAAACAGCTATGAAAGAACGAGAAACGAAAGAAGCCGAAGAACGAGAAGATTGGAAAAATCTATACGAAGAAGCGAAGACTGATCGTGACAAATTCAAAGATGACGCTGAAAGATTCTATTCAATCGAGAAGTCAAGGGTAGATCGCTTACTTGAATCTTTCCCAGAATCACTTAGGGGAAAACTCTCCAAGTTGGATTCGGAAACTCTGGAAGAAATGAAAACCGAATTTACTAACAAAGTTCCTCAAGTAGATAATAGCGGTGGAGGTGTTTCAGGTGGTAAAACTATGGAGTGGTCTAAACTTGCTCCAAGTGAAAGGAAAAAACACTTCGCTGATATTATGAGGAAAAATACTTAAGGAGTATTAAATGGCTAATGTTACTCCCACAACCGCTGCGAAGTTTATTCCAGAGGTGTGGAAAGATGCCATTCTTGATTACGCTGAAAGGGCTTTCCGTATAAGAAACCAGGTTACGAATGTATCGGATCTTGTTTCTGGTGATACCGTTCATGTCCCTCGAGTTTCAGAAGAAACTGCTGCTGCAAAATCAGCAGGAACTGCTGTAACTTATTCAGCTAATACTGATGGCGAAGCCTCAATCTCAATAGATCAACACGCTTATGAAGCAAAGAGAATTGACGATATTGTTCGTGTGCAAAGTTCATACGATTTATTTTCTCTCTATGCAAAATCAATGGGCTATGGATTGGCTAAAAAGATTGAGAACTATTTGGCGGTTGATATAATTCAATCTGCTACTGCAAACGATGTTACTCTGTCTTCAGATAACACATTCACAACTGCTCTTGTCCGTTCCGGACTACAGAAGCTACTTGATATTGGCGTAGATTACACCGATGGCGAAACATATTTTTATGCATCACCGGCTGGTTATATGAGCCTAATGTCTCTTGGTGATTTCACAGATTACCAAGAAAGAGGTCCAGAAGCATCTGGAGTAGGTCCAAACATCTCCGGTCAACTGGGTAGAATTTATGGCATGCCAGTATTCACCAGTACAGATTGGGATGATGATGGCGGAACAGGTGACGAGACAGCTTCGATCTTTACTAAGGATTCTGTTCTATTAGCAATGCAAATGGAACCAAGAGTTCAATCAGAATATGATATTGATCACTTAGCTACAAGCGTAGTGACAGATGTCTTATTTGGTGCGTCTTTGACACAGGCTGCTGGAACTGCTGCCGGTCAAATCGTTAATTTCAATAATCCTTAATCGGATAATTGATTAATATGGTTGGGGGGCTTTAATTAGCCCCCTTAACCGAAACTTTTATATAGGAAAAAAATTATGGCAACAGATTTAACAAATGTAGCTGTCTCTACCGGTTTTGTTCAATTATTACATATTGACGGTGGGGTTGGAGGATCTGCCACTCGTGTTTACGATGGAGATGGAACAGGAACACCGCTTGAGATTTCTACAACGGAGCTTGTAATAAAAGATGGTTCATTCAATCTTGATGTAGCTTCACACGATGGTACAAATGGTTTAAAGTTGGGAGGAACTTTAGTGACCACGAGTGCTGCCGAACTTAATTTACTCGATGGAATTACAGCCGGAACGGTTAGTGCTTCAAAGTTTCTTTTAGTTGATAGCAATAAAGATTTAACAGGGCTTCGCAATTTAACAGCTACAGGCACAATTACCGCAGCGAATTTTACAGGAACAGGGAATACACAAATAGGGGATGCCGCTGCCGATACAGTAGCAATGAATGCTACAATTACAACAAATTTAATTTTTGAAGGCTCAACCGATAATGCCTATGAAACCACATTGGCAATTACAGATCCAACCGCAGATAGAACTTGGACGATTCCAGATGCTACAGATACATCGGTTGGTAGGGCTACAACAGATACTTTAACAAATAAAACTTTAACCGCTCCAGATATTAATACACCTGATATTGATGGGGGAACAGTTGATGCGATTACATCTTTAACGGTTGCAAATTCTGTTGATATTGGAAACTATACTTTAACAGCTAATGGGCTGACAATAGATGGAACTTTCACAGATGGCACAATGTCAATAGCAAGCGGATCAATTTCAAGTGCAGTTAATGGTACATTCTCTGGAACTGTTCAAGCAGAGCAATTAACTACAACAGATGACTTAAGCGTCTCAGGGTTAGCCACTATCGGCGAAACTCTTGCGGTAACAGGTGTAGCCACCTTTACAGCACAATCGGTACACAATGGAGGATTAAGTACCGGTGCATTAGTAATGAATGATGGTTCTATTACAGACACAAGCGGAACAATAAGCTTTGGGAATGAAAATTTAACAACTACAGGTGTAGGAACTTTTGCTTCTTTAGATATTAGCGGTAATGCGGATATCGATGGAACTATGGAAGCTGATGCATATACTGTAGATGGAACAGCCTTAAATGAATATATAGCTGATACCGTTGGGGCTATGGTCAGTTCAAATACTGAAACAAATATTACAGTTACATACGAAGATGGAGACAATACATTAGACTTTGTAATTGGTACACTCAATCAGGACACAACCGGTACAGCAGATAACTTTACAGTTTCGGCTAACAATTCAAGCGATGAAACTGTTTATCCGGTTTTCGTAGATGGGGCTACAGGATCCCAAGGTGCTGAAACAGATACAGGGCTTACTTATAATCCAAGTTCAGGATTACTTACAATCACAGGTGAACTTGATGCCGGATCATTGGATATATCAGGGAATGCAGATATAGATGGTACACTCGAAGCCGATGCGATTACAGTTGATGGAACAACATTAGCTGAATATATTACAGACCAAGCTGGAGGAATGTTCTCAAGTAATACCGAAAGCGGAATAACTGTAACATTCCAAGATAGTGATAATACAGTTGATTTTTCAGTAGATGCAGCACAAACAGGCATCACTTCACTATTAGCTACAGATATTAAGATCGGTGAGGATGATCAAACTAAAATAGATTTCGAAGATGCTGATAAAATTAATTTTTATGCAGGGAATGAAAAACAATTAATCCTTGAAGATGGGGCATTGTACCCTGGATCTGACAATATAATTGATCTTGGGAAATCCGACAATGAATTTAAGGATGCATATTTTGATGGAACTGTTACAGCGGACGCTTTTGCCGGTCCAATAACCGGTGCGGTAACTGGCAATGCTGACACAGCTACGCTTGCAACTACAGTTACAGTTACAGATAGTTCAGCGAATACAAATTTCCCAGTTGTATTTCATAATGAATCAAATGCCTTATTAGATGACACTGGGGCATTAAGGTATAATCCAAGCACAGGAGAATTATTGGTTCCCAAGCTTACTGTAGCTGGAACAACTACGACAGCAAACACAGTTACTATGGAAGCTGCGAATGCGATTATATTTGAAGGGGCAACATCCGATTCATACGAAACTACTTTAAGCATTGTAGATCCTACTGCTGATCATACTCAATATTTAATTAATCAAGGTGGATATATTCCAGTATTAGCAGCGGCAACTACAACTGCAATCAGTTCAACTCCAGCTGAATTAAATATTTTAGATGGAGCAACATTATCGGTATCTGAATTAAACATTTTAGATGGAGCAACTGTAACAACTACCGAACTTAATTTAATCGATGGAGGAACAGCCAGAGGCACAACTGCTGTAGCGTCTGGAGATGGGATTCTGATCAATGATGGCGGAACAATGCGAATGACAAATGTGGATACAGTTTCTACATATTTCTCAAGTCATAATGTTGGTGGATCAAATATTGTTACAACTGGGGCTTTGGCAAGTGGCAGTATTGCATCAGGGTTTGGTACTATTTCAACAGGGAATGCAATCACAA
>VTLG01012278.1_pt1 | contig 32389 bp, 44 predicted proteins | sample 4694571 | NCBI WGS metagenome assembly VTLG01 (sample SAMN12604809, study PRJNA352737) | marine metagenome | biome: ENVO:00000447; feature: ENVO:00000209|ENVO:00000569|ENVO:01000036; material: ENVO:00002151; isolation source: viral sequences binned using virsorter ...
TATTTCAGGGCCAGTGTTATTGCCATTACCAGTATAACTACCCGTTTTTATAATCGCTTCATCACCATCATCACCAAAGATTTGTGCATTTGAATCATCACCGTCAGCAAACAAGTAGGCGACAAAATCATTTCCATTATTATTGACTTGGCCGTAAGTCCCGACACTGAAAACACTTGAAGTCGGTACTCCACTATTCCAAAATCCGTCTGATGCACTACCATTTACCGCTTCGCTGGTATCGTTTAGGCATAACGCATAATTCGCGCCCAAAGACTTATGCCAAACGCGCCACTTATATCCATTTGCGTCGTACATTTTGATGAGTATCATTCCGGGCTTGCAGCCTAGATTATGAGATATTGTACGATTGCTACCGTTTCCTTCGTAGGTGACAACATCAAAAAATCCTTCTTGTTTCCGTAATGTCCAAGAAGCATATTCTCTTCCAGAATAATTTGTAGAAAAATAATCGTAGCCAGTGCCTAGTGAAAAACCATCATTATCAAAAGATGTAACTGAGCTAGTGTCAGTATGTTCGCCATTAGTAGCGTTGCTTCGTAAACCTTTTGTTGCACCTCTTACAGTATCTTCTAAAACGTGTTCTTCCGCTGAGCTTCGGTCTTTAATCCAAACCAAGCCCCCTTCACCAGATAAATCAATATTATTATCTATAGACCTAACTGAGCTATTTCCCGTGTAAAGAAACGTAGAAAATACATCTTCCACATAAACCTTGTCACCACCAGCACTTCCCGCCGATTGTATTAAGGCGTTACGAATATTCGTCATGCTAAAGCCAATCCAGCAGTAAATCCGTACCAAATCGTACCACCATCACAGGTGATAAAAACTAATACGTCTGTTCCGCTTGTGGTTAATGTAGGTGCTGTAGCTGCTGGCCAATCTACTGTTCCCGGCCATGTTTGAGTTGCACTACCTCCGTTTACAAGTTTAAGTACAAATCCACAAAGTTCATCTGAAGCTGTAGGGTTACTAAAAGTCCAAGTAGTCGCACCTGTAGTCGTAGCTGTCACTGAATTTCCAGCCGTAAGGTCTATTGTCTTAGCGCCTGTAGCATTACCGATAGCGTTTGTTATCTCACCATAGTCTTTAAGATTAATTGCTGAAACAGTCTGGTCTGCACCAGTTACCGCACCAGCTAAAGTCATGCCTGTTATCGTTGGAGCTGTACCAAAGACTAAAGCCCCAGAACCAGTTTCATCTGAAACTGCCGTAATTAAATTGGCAGAAGATGGCGTAGCAAGGAAAGCATCCAAATTTGCGTTTAAATCACTGATTTGACTGATAGTCACGCTTGTCGCTGTTGGAGCTACCGCAGCCCACGCTGAACCTGTGTAAACTTTCATGGCATCTGAAGTCGTATTAAAATAGAGATTTCCTGCAACCTGCGCGTCCCCGTCAGGGTCTGTCGCAGGGTCGCTAGAATGCCCACCTTGATATTGGTCGGTGAAATCATCCAAAGAACTTGCCGCAGAAGTTGCACTTGAAGCCGCAGATGTGGCACTTGACGCACTAGCTGTAGCACTTGTCGCTGCCTCTCCCGCTTTTGTAGTAGCCGTAGAAGCCTGAGTAGTAGCCGTAGAAGCCTGAGTGGTTGCTGTCGTGGCTGAAGCCGCTGCCGCAGTAGCGCTTGTTGCCGCTTCTCCCGCTTTTGTCGTAGCAATACCAGCATTTGTCGCAACACTACTCTCTGATGCTGCCGCCGCCGTAGCTGAACTGGCCGCCGCAGTTGCCGAAGAAGCCGCTGCCGTAGCTGAACCAGCCGCATTAGTCTCAGCCGTTTCTGCGTTAGTCTCAGCAGTCTCAGCATTAGTCTCAGCCGTTTCCGCAGCCGTTTTAGCTGTTTCAGCCGCCGTTTTAGCTGTTTCAGCCGCTGTCTTGGCAGTCTCCGCTGCAGTTTTAGCTGTGGTAGCCGCCGTAGCCTGAGTAGTGGCAGTTGTGGCAGAAGCAGCCGCATTAGTGGCTTGAGTGCTGGCGGTGGTAGCTGAAGCCGCCGCTGCCGTGGCACTAGCAGCCGCCGCTGCACTTGTTCCTACCCACCACAAAGCATTGGCAGACGGCTCTTTATTTAAATTTGAATTTTGTAGCGATGTATAGAAAACACCATTACTTCCTACTACGTTTTCATTAATTGCATAGGTTTTAGTCGACACCCACGCTATGCCTATTCTTGTCCAATACGCTGTAGCGGTGCTTGGATTATTATTTAAATTATTATTTTGTATAGACTGATAAAGAATATTGTCATAAGTAGCCGTAGCCCCTTCTGAGTAGGTTATCCCTGTACTCCATTCTATTGAGTATAGTAACGTCCAGTATCCTGATGTAGACGTTGGATTATTGTTCTGATTACCCGCCGATAGTGAACGATAATAAACACCATCACTACCTATTACGACAGCATTAGCATCGTATATTTTAGTAGCCACCCAAGCATCACCAAAACTTGCAGACGTTTCTCCAACAGGGTCAGCCGAAACTATTTGTGTCCCGCCGCTACTTGCTAATACAGCCCTTGCAGTACCAGCAAAAAATATAGCGGGTTGTCTACCTGCCGCTGTCAATACTACTGGATTAGCATTAGGTATAGTCTGGTTAATATCAGCGTATGTGGTTTTTAATGTAGTTGTACCCGATTCATAAAACGTAATAGTACCGCTAGACAAGGGGTCTCCCGCATCATCAAAATATTGTGCTTGTACTTGTCCAAATCTAGCCATTGTTATTCCTCTTCATTCTGTCCTATTTGCTTGCCTGCTTCTATAGAAACTACGCCTGCTGGTATACCCATTAATTGCGCTATTTTAACCTGTAACGCTCTAGGTATTGTATTTTTCGTTAATGCTTCATTTAACAGTTCTGGATTTTCTGTCGCTAAAATGTCTGCCATTCTTCTTCTTTGCCTGTCTGACATATAACTTGGTGATAATGTATTTATCAACTTTTGCGCTAATGGTGCTATAGCAGTTACATCACCCGCACCAGCTCTTGCACTTAATGCACCTACACTAGCTGTTTCTGCTACTGCAGTGCCTTGTCTTTTTTGCCTACCTTGTGTGCCAGCCGTTGGTGAACCACCTATTACAGCGCTTCTAGATGCTGATGCTTGCGCTGATAATCCCAGTTTGTTAAGTGCATCTGCATATTTATCTTCTGGAAAAACTAATTGTAATAATTGTCCCTCTGGTGTGCCATTGTCTGATAATTTTCTTATAAAACTTTCTTTAGTTGCGCTGTTCATTCTGCTTTTTATATTAGCTAAATAGCCTAATCTAAAGGCATCTATTGCTTCTTGATTACCTGTTTCTACTAGAGTTTGCCAAACTACTTCTGCTTCATCATAGTCTCTATTTCCTAGAGATAAAAACTTTTTACCATTTTTAAACGCATCATTAATATCAAACCCTTTGGCCGCTGATGCTCTAGCTGTAGTAACATTTGGATAATCTTCATCTATTAATTTTCTCAAATCATCTAATGGCGCTAAAAGATTATTACCTATTGTTGTATCTGCGCCACCTTTAGTAATTAATAAATCAGCTTCATCCGATAAAACTCTGCGCAAAAATTCCGCATCTAATTGCGTTGGTGTACCTGTTAATTCTATATCACCTTCTTTTGTTACTCTAAAAAATGGCACTTTCTTAGCTGATTTGAAAGCACTTAATACTTTTTGTACCGCTCTATCACTTCTAATTAAAACATCAAGCATAGAATCTTCTAGCTGCGGAGTTGCTTTTTTTGGTTTTATATTTTCATAAGCCTCATTTGTAAGTTGTTTCATTTCTGCTTCACTAGCTCTAGCTATTTTAGCAGTATTAACATTCATACCTTCCGCTAAACCTTCTTTAACCAATCCTTTTTCTACTGCACTTTTTGCTTCAACACGTTTATCTGTTGCTCTTTCATCTAATCTTTTATCAACAAAACCAATTCCACCACCTGCTTTTAGTGCTCGTAATTCTTGTGCTATTTCAGGAATATCAGATAAGACCTCACCGTTAGCTAACATTTCTGCCGCTCTATCTGGTGAAATATCGTTTTCCATTGCAATACGTCTAACTTCATTTTTAACAACATCATCTGATATATTTCTAATACTAGGTATGCTTCTAAAAACATCTATCAAACCTGAAACGCCTCTAAACGCACCTTTTAAACCTAAATTGATTGCTAAACCTGTAACACCACCTTGTGCGGCTTGTGTAGCATCTTCTATTTGTGTTGCTACTAAACCACTATCATCCGTTCCAACTATCCTTTCACCTATAGTGCCTTCTTTGTCTCCTAAATTATATGCTGCTGTTTCAGCTGCACCGATTCCTAAAATTCGAGCACTTTCTTTTGCAAAATTAGGAAACACCCTAGATGCTTGTTGAGATGTAATAGGCGCTGGTGTTTTTCCTCTTGTTGCCATATAAGCCGCTGCTGATGGCACTAACCCACCTAATATATTTGCTGTTGTAGATGTTTTCGGATAATTTTCTTCACTACTTTGTAATTTGCCTCTTATGTCTGTAATAGCATCTTGATAACTTTCTCCTGTTGTTAATGCTCTTACTGCTGCTTCCATTTCATCAGCTGTGGCAAACGACAAACCTTGTAAAGCGTTTCTTATTCTTTGAGGACCAACATCTTGTAATTCTATAGGCAAAGTATTTGTAGATTCTCCTATAGGAACTACATTCCCTTCAGAATCCATTTGGCCAACAACAGGATTACCGAATCTATCTACATTCGGCTCCTGTACTACATTTCCAAATCTGTCTACTTTTGGCGGCATTAAATTATCCTAATTATTTTTTATGGTTTTTTCATTACCGTATTATCAGGCAGAACGTAACTCGCTCCTGACGGCAATTCATCGTAAATAATTTGACCCTCATCTCCATCAGGTATCACTGTAGGTGCTGCTATTGTGTTTTGTGAAACACCAAAATATGCACCTAGCTCATCATCACCCAGATTAAATCTCATTGCATCGCGTATTTGTTGTGCTGTAAATTCATCCCCTGCCTCTTCTGCTGCGTTTATACCTCTGTATGCTGCACTTGTGGCTATTTCTATAGCTTGTTGTATTTGAGCAATATTACTTTCATTACTAGACCCCAGTCGTGCCGATATTCGGTCTAATCTTGCACCTTCACGCTCTGTAAATTGTGCACCGAAAGTATCTTTTAATTGTGATAATACTGCTTTTCCAAGATTTGCGGAAAGCAAACCTTCTTCAGCACTTTCTACACCAAAAAGCGATTTCGCTTGAATTTTTACTCTGTTTATACCGCCAGTTTCTATTTCTTTTAACAAACCCATAGTTCTGTTCAAAATTGGCAACGTATCAGCAATTCTCAAACCATCATCTATTTGTGTGTTTATTCTTTCACCTCTACCAGAACCTACTGCTCCGGCATAGGATTCTAATCCAGCTATTTCTACACCACTTTTCCTTCCTAAATCTACAGCATCTTCTATTGCAGCTCTGTCTGCTTCTGTTTCATCAGGCAATACACCTATGCCGGGAACACTTATTATTTTTCGTCCATCACCTGTAGTTTGTATTGTAGTGCCATTTGTAAATTTTGTTATTCCAGATGAAGAAGCATCTCTACCTCCTAACCGCATAAAATTTTTAAACTCGTCTGTTCCTTCTTCCAAACCAGCCGCTGCCGCTCTAGCTAACAAACCTAAATAATTAGATGGCATATTGCCTAAACCCATAGCGTCATAACCTTCTATATTTTCGGTCGTTATTTCCCCTGTATTTGGGTCTCTTGTTAATATTTGACCATTTTTTGTTACTTCTAAAAATTCTGGTTTCGCAATATAACCAGCACTTTGTGCTTGGCGTAGAAAATTATCTATTTCTGTATTAGCTCCACTTATATCGCCTCGCAATATTCTGTCTCGTATTTTAAATGTATCTGAGTCATCTTGATTTCGTCCTCTTAACAATGAAATCCTATCATTTAAAATATCTACCGATTCTTTTATACCTTCTTTGTTATAGGCTTGAAGGGAAGACATTAAAGGATTGTCATACATCCCTTCTGTCCATGGAGTATTTTGTTTCCCGCCTATTAGTTTTTTGATTTCTTGAGCATCAGAAATACTGGCTAGCATTAGCTCGTTTTGTTCTTTTTCACGCTGTGCGTCTAAGCTTGCTAAATACTCCATTCCCTTACCTTGATATCCAGCACCAAACCCTGCTACCGCTCTCCCAACTCGGTTTAATAGGCTCGGCTCTTCTGAACCTTGATACAAGGAGCCTTTAAATTTGTCATCTAATGCCATTTTGAACTCCTATTGAATATGCAACTTTGCATAATCGACTTTCAAATAACCATCTTCAGTAGAAACTGCGTCTGGTCTTGTTTCTTGCACTTCTTGTGCTATTACCCCTATCGTTGGATATTTATCAGCACCTAATTCCATGCCTTTTTCATTCCAATCCCACGAGTAAATATTAAATCCATTTTCAACGCCTATTTTTGTAATATTATCTTTTAGTCTAATATCACTGAAAGCAGTTATAGCTGTCCCTACACCGCCAGCCGCTTTTCCTATTTCAGATAACGCCCCAGACCTTCTTTGTGGGACACCGCCTATGAGCGCGGCGCTATTAGCTCCCATGCTTTGCGCCATATTCATTCTATTTGCAGCCGCATTACTTACCTGATTGGCAGTATTAGCACCCGCTTGCGCTAAAATGGCTTGTAAAGCATCGCCTTGCTGCCCTGTCATTTGTGAAATACCAGCACCTTGTGCATTTTGGAAATTCGCTAGATTGCTCATTTGTGAGGCTATATTGCTTGCTATGTCACGACCAGCGGTCATTCTATCCCTGCCCACGTTCTGACCAGTTTGAAATAGGTAATCAGCGCCTCTCTCTGCTCCCCTAGACGCTAAATCGGCTTGCCTTATAGCTCTCTGTCCATAAATATCGGCCATGCTCTCAGCACCCCTAGTGCCTAATGTGGCTGCTTGCTGTGAAGCATCAAGTCCAGTTCCTGTTATCGCTTGAAGATTGCCTATTTGATTTTGTAAATCTTGGCTTGCTAATCCTTGACTGTATTTGGCTAATTCTTTTTGTACGTTGCCGCCACCAAGACCGCCTATTGCTGCCGCATTTCTAGCTACAGCCCTCTCGCCCCTGTCTTGCAAAAATTGCATTTGTGGTGAGGCCTGATAAGCCGCATCAAAGGCTTCTTTGCCTAATGACCCGCTCAATGCTAATTGTTTTTGTAAGGCAGATTCACCACCTACCCTGTAAGGGTCAAACATTCCCTGATTCTGGAAATATTGCTTACCGATAACACTAGAAGCATCTGTAGCGCCTAAACCAATTAAATTACTGGCTGTATTAGTGCCTCTCTGTATTCCAGTTAATGCGCCAGATAATCCTTGCGCTTGAGCATTTTCTGCGCCTATTAATCCAGTTTCATTACCAGTGGATTTATAATCTTTCGATTGATTAGCGAAATCGCCCATATCAACGCTAGTAGCGTTAGGGTCATTGGCATTTATTGTTTTTAAATTATTTTCAACATACTTAGTGTCTACACCGTAAATTTTAGCGGCTTCTTCGGCCGTTAGTTGGCCGCTATTTATTAATCCAGCAACTTTTAACGTATCAGCCTGAGAATATTGTCCGCTAGCATTAGCTGGAGGTAAATTTAAACTACCTGTATTAACCCCACCTGCACCTGCTGCTGTGCCGCCTGCTGTACCTCCTACCGCGCCACCAGTTACACCGCCAGTTACACCGCCAGTTACACCGCCAGTTGTGGCTACTCCACCTTTTGTATCATCTTTCCCACCAGCTACATCATCTTTCCCACCAGAACCCACTTTTCCAGTTAAGGCGTCAAGATTGCTCTGAATTTCAGCTTGCGGCACATTATAAAAATTAGACGCTTGTGCTGTTGTTAATTTCCCATCTTGTAATAATTTTGTTACTTGGTCTATTTCACCTTGTGTATAGTCACCATCTGCGTCAGGCAATCCTAAACTACCTTGCAACCTCGTATTATTGATTTGATTTAAATTAAATTTGACTTCATCTGGTGTTACGCCATATTGCGCAGCAATTTCCTCAACGGTAGTTTTACCAGAATTTAAATCGTTAACCACAGCATCTATTTGTGCTTGTGTATATTGTGGTGCTTGTGGTGCTTGTGGTGTTCCTAATCCTGTCGGTGCTTTCGTGAGATTAGCAGCGCCTTGCGCCACCAATGGGTCACTTTGATTTATAAAAGCGTCATTACCTTCTTGTGTTCCTAACGAACCAGAACCAATGCCATAACTTGCATCGCCCGGACTGCCACTTGCCGCAGTAAAGTTATCAGCACCCGACACAAAGGAAGAATTAAGAGGAATCGCGTCAGGATTGTTTGCATAAAATGAAGCGTCATTAAGCATTGAATTGTCATTAGCAATACCACCTAATTGCTGTGGTATTTGATTAGAAATCCCTAGAGCTTGAGCAGCTTGCGATGCAGTACCCGCTGGCATATTAAACATTTGTTCCAACTGCGCAGAAGTCATATTATCAGCCGCTGCTTTTTGAAATACTTTTCTTTGTAAATCAGGCGGTATTACTTGGCCTTGTGATGCTAATCTTTGTGCCTCTACAATTGGGTCCATTATACTCTCCGACCTTCTTCGTTACGTCTGCGTGTCATTTCTGTCGTGTATTCTGCATCTAAAAATGGATTAATAGGGTCATATTGAGCAAGTATTCTTAAATAGTCTGGATTTGTAATTGATTCTGGCAATTTCTGCTGCGCGTAACTTGTGTCATACGTTATATTTGCGGGCTGTGTCGGCATATTGATTGGCTGACCCTTAATAGCCTGAGCATACATATTCATGCCGTCTATCGTAGCTTGTTGAGCATTTCTACTACCTTGATTAAAAGCATTCATTTCCTGCGGCATAGTTTGACCCAAAACATCCAAACCTTGTCCTATCCCTTCGCTAGAAGCGTGTATTACGGAAGGAGTCGATTGAGCAACATCTTCCCGCCCTGTTGCCGTTGCAAATGCAGACTGTCTATTGCCTTTCTCCGTTTGGTGAATTTGTGCTGTTTGAGCACTTTTATCTGAAATAAGTCCACTCATAATATTGCCTCAATCTGTGGTTTCGTTATACCTAATATCCATTGGTCATGTAATTGACCATATTTTTTATATGATTTTTTTAACTTACCTTCAACCTGCAATCCATTTTGTAATGCAAACAATTTAATATTTCGATAGATAACAGGCGTTTCAGCTATTAATTTTTCAAAGTCAATATTTTCTACCAAATACAAATACAACTCTTTAGCCGCCTTATAAGCATTATGACCTCTATATTGTTTTGGTATGGCTGGATGCACACAATAGGTTACCCCATTCCTGCGCTCCAATATCCACATCCCCTCAAAATCTTTCATTTTTTGTATTAAATAATCTAGCCTAAAATTAGGCTCAAACTCTTCGTACTTGTATCCATCTTCTGCTATTTCTTCAAATATCTCTGGCGTGACAAAAGATTTTATTACTTCTACATTTTGTGTTTCATATATCAAACTAAAACCCACCCTCTCTTTCTGTCTCCACCTATTTCGGCAACCATCTTCCTATACTGTATTGTTCCAGCACCGCCAGCAGTATCTAAGTAAAGACTAAATTGTCTAGCCTCTACGTTCCCCTCTGGTGTTCCGCTACCAGTTATCGGAATGCTCAATGCGGCTTCTTGCGTAAATTGTCTAAAAGCCACAGCCATCGTTCCATCATCATCAATAATAGGCTGTGCGACATTTAATTTATAGCTCACAAAGAATTACCAATAATGTTAGCCGTTAACTGTATCAATACAGGTTTTACAGGGTCTGTTAGAGTAAATCTATACATTTCATACCTAGCGACCCTCCCGTTCCTTCTCCAAATAGCTCGTCTATTCCTTTCGCCAATTTTTCCTAATGTTCGGTAACGCATAGGACTCCATGTCATTCCGTTTTGACTGCGCTCCATACCTATTAATGGCTCTGGCTCATTTTGTAAGCCGACACCTGACTCAGTTGTTAATTCGAGATAAGGCACAGTAAATGACTGCATATTGTTTTGAAAAGGCTGTGTTACTAATCGCCTTTGTATCGTATTTCCATATTCTGTATATACATCTGCATCTAACTTTCCTATTTTCCCATCTTCAATATCGCCACAAAAAACTTGGTTATAGGCTTGAACCATTGAGTTAACACGATATGCACCTACAACGCCTGATATACTAGATTTCCTTTCATGCCATCTTTGAGAAATAGTGTCGTAAACCAATGTTGATGAAGGTAAAGCAAAGCCGACAAAATAAGCGCCTTTCTTAGCATACGACCATGAATATATTGCTTGGACTTGTGTCTGTGTAAGCTCATCCAGTAAATTATCAATAGCGGTAGTGCTAACCTTTGTTAGTTGATTCCCTGCTAACGACCATATTGCGGGAGATTCATTCTCGCCAGAACCTACGAATATAAATGTATCGCCTATTTGTTTTACACTAAATGGGGCGGCTATTCCTTTGCTTAAAAACAATCCTGTTCTTTGAAAAGGAAAGTCAGCACCACCAATATTTTGAAACGCCTCTATTGTTTGACTGCCTGCTATATATAACTGGTTTTTAAATACTACAGGAGCAACAATATCATCAGGGTCTGACTCAGCCGTACCAAAATCTAAAGCGTTGTAATTCAATCCATCATTTAGTGAACTGACAATAAACTTTTTAGTGTCTGTAGTGAGACAAAAATACCCATCTATAAAAACTACCTGCTGCGGGTTTCCATTCGCAGTAAAATCGCTATCCGTTATTTGTGCAAACGCATCAGTAGAATGATTATAGATGTAACCATTACCGCTAGGAACCAAAACTAATAGCTGTGTACCATTGTCAGCCATAGAAACTCTATTAGTTCCAGCAATAGTTCCTAAATTAGTCGCTGAATATGTACCAGATGATTCTGTTAGCTTATAAAGATTAGTTCCATTGACAAAATACGGTATTCCATTCATCGCATGAGCGCCACGATTTAATTGAGTGTCTAATGGCGTTGCTGTAGTTGCTACTTCAGAAAGTCCGGGAGTTCCTAATAATGTTTCTTGATTTAACGCAGATGTTTGAACGATATTAGGATAAAAGTTAGTACATTCTTGCGCAGATATAGGCAAGCTGTCACTTACATAAAAACCATTGGCTATTGGTAATTGCGTTATTGCCACGTTAGTTCCTAACTAGATTTGAATACTGCGTTAGTTGCTACTAAATTATCTGTGCTTGTGTCATTAGCTATAAATATTTCAAAGTAATCATTAGTTGCCGCCGCATACGTCCACGTTAAAGCGATGTTTTGGTCAGCTGTTCCTAAAACCGCTGTAACTCTTGAAGCGTCTATTTTCACACCATTTCTAGCAAGATATACAGAAACCGTTTGAGCAGAGGCTGAAGCTGTTTTTATAGATATAGTCGCATCAAAATTAATATCTATGCTTGTTCCACCGCTATATGTAAGCCTACCAGCAGTAGATGGTGTCACTGTAGATGTCTTTTGTGCCGTCCAAGTTCCCGCTACCAATACGGCTGTACCCGCTCCGGCTATAGTTGTTGCTGTAGAATTACCCTGTAAACTTCCTAAACCACCTATCAATGTGTCCGCTGTTTTAGCAACAGTTATATAGTTGCTGGTAGTGGTTAGGCTTATTCCCGAACCCGCTACCAATGAAGCTATAGTGGGCTGTGCGGCTGTTGTATCTTTGAATAAGGCGTGACCTGTGCCGTCTGCTAAAAAATTATGCTTGATTTCACAACCTTCTGAAGCAGAAACGCTAGAAGTAATACCAGAGCCATTTTCGATATTACGAATACGATTAACCGTACCCGATATATTTAATATTGGTGTACCACTTGCAGAACCTAATGTGGTTATAGTGCCTGTTACCCCCAACCCAGCAACAAAGTCAGAATATGCTATTTTATAGTTTGTATTGCTTACAAAAAAATCCATATAGCCGCCAGCAGTTACGCTAGTCTTTGCTATAAAACTACTTTTTTTGCGACCATCTGAGTTGTCTACCATTGCAATCTCGCTATGTAGTATTCGTTTCTAATGATATTGCGCCAGTTGTCTCCGCAAGTATTTCAGTTTCACTATCTGCATAGAAATGACCCGCCACACCAATTTTACTGTTTCCTTCATTTCCACTACCAATCGGCAATGTAGAAGGCATTTTGCTACTACCCATTGTTTGACCAATTAGCCGCATCGTTTTCATTCCTTCCTTTGCGGCTTTAACCAATCCTTCTGAAATTTGCCCACCGTAATCGGGTGCAACTTCTATAGCCATATTAGCTATTACGCCCCTTAAAGCCCCACTAGGAATAGTGACATCATCACCGAGGTCTGACACTTCTGTAAAACCTAGAGCAACGCCTTGAGCGTTCAACTCATTCATATAATTATTTAATGCAAAAATATAATCTTCGTACTCGTCTGGCTGTAATGGTGCTTCACTAGACTGTACTAATATTCGCTGTAATGATGATTTGGCAACTTGCGCAACTGTAGCCATCAGTTAGTCCTTTTTGGCGGCTTTTTTCTTGGTTTTCTTCTTAGCTGTACTGCCTTTCGGCCTCCAGCCTAATTCTTTAGCAAATGATACAGATTGCTCATTAACTTCTATTTCTGCGCCATTAGGCTTGACAAATATTTTCATAATTACCTCGAGAAAATGAAAGGGGGCTTTCACCCCCAATCATATTAGACACCAAAGCCTTGGCCCGCAAAGAACGGATTGAATGTTGCGTATGCTGGCAACAAGTCAAAACGTATTTTTTGCTGGTTAGTATCACCGTCTGAATATTTACTAACTCGGATAGACATACCATCAGAAGTAGTAGCAACAGTATCAGTGCTATATAGCTTAGGTAACTTGACAGTACCAAGACCAAATGCTTGCTTATGATAAAACATATTTGGCTGGTACAAAGTAGAAGCTGCACCCAGAAGAGTAACAACATCACCAGATGCCAAAGCGGTATCTGTTGTATTGTATTGTCCATTAGCTTCAAAGATGCCTGCACCCGCTATTACTAGGTTTCCAGCACCAGAGCCGTTAAGTGTAACATCTTCTGTAACAGTTCCCGCAAATTTAATATTTGCCGCAGAACCATCCAAGATTGTGCCTCTGCTAGAGAGATTTAAACGACTGCGACCTGTAACTTGGATAACTTCACCCGCTTTAACAGTTCCATTGGCTGAAAAAGCCGTAACTGGTAGCGTTTGAGTCATCGTATCTTTAGCAGTTACATAAGTAACATCAGGCGCTCCACTTAATGTACCAGCCCTATCACTGCAAGTACCAGAAGTGTAATCAGCCAAGCCATTAGAAGTAAGTGCAGACAAACCAGCAAAATTACTAGAAATCTGTGCTTTTTCCCATGCTGTTCTGACTAAGCCATCGGATGCGTTTAAACCATTTTGCGCACTAGCTAGCCCAGCAGTAGTAAATGGATTCATTACATAGTAACGGTCTCCATCTGTAGGAACACCAATGGAATCCATTAATGCGCCTGCACCTGCTACATCAGACCATGCGTCTACTACAGTTCCGGGAGCGCCATAGTGCAAGTTACAATTTTTAATCATGTAACTACCTAAGTCAGTCTCTAAGTCTGTAACAATACGCCTAGCCATTGGAGCTAGTATTTCCTGTAACTGGTCTAATTCTAACGCTTCTTCAACATTTCCCCATGATGTGGCCACAGTAAAATAGTTCTGTACTGTACCAGTCGCTTTACCAGCAACAATATCGCTTTTAGTCTGACCAGTTAAATCACCGCCAGATGTGCGAATAGAGTTGTAGTCGTGAGGGCGTTTGAAGTCTACATTAGACCCGCTAGAAGGATTGAACTTGCCGCTAAGAAGTTGTGTGTTGACGGTTTTCGTTAGAACACGATTTGATTCAAATGCGTCTAAAAAAACCCTCGCCACCTTCCGAGTGACATTTGAGGATAAATTATTAGCCATGCTAAACCACCTTTACTCAAAAGTAGCACCCTTAGGACCTCCTTGCTTTTTCTGCTTACCACTACCAGCAGGTCTATCAATCGGGTCAGGCGCTTGATTAATATTCGATTTAGCCAAACTCTTCAATTTCGTATTTACTTCCGTATATATGTAAACAGCGGCTTCGGACGGTCGCATTTGTAATACTTTGTCCGCTTCTAAAGGGTTTTGCCCTAAATACCTAGAGATTAAAGGACCATTTTCTTGATTTATAATAAATCCAGCCAATTCGTCACTCAAACCACTATTGTAAAGGTTATTGCCTGCTTCTCGCAGTTCTTCTTTCGTAATGCCTAAATCTGTCGCTCGTTTTTCATATTTTTCGGCAAGCTGGTTAGTTTCTTCTTGCTGTTTCCTTAATTGTTCGGCTTGAGCCATTCTTGCGGACTCTTGCTTAGCAACGGCAACAGCATCAGAATTAGCTTTGGCAACAATAGCTCTATCCCTGTTCTCCACCGCCTTTTTGTAATCAGCATCAGTCATGCTAAAAGCATCGGGCATTGGTGGCACTTCAACAGGAATGGGCTTGTTAACCTCATTCTCTAACTCATTCAAACGATTCTGCAAACGTAAGTTTTGTCGCTCTACTTCTCGGAGAGATTTAACTTTTTTGCCAATCTGTTTGTCTAATACCTGTTGTTGAGCTTCACTAAATACTACTTTTTCTTCCGGTGATGAATCCGTTTCGTCAATATTTTGACTATCTACATCAGTTTCCTGTACAGAATCGTCAATATCTTGACTTGGTTCAGTCTCATTATCTTCAAGCGTTATTTCAGCCTCATCGACATCTGAATCTGTTTGCATCTTTTAGCCTCGCTATGAGTATTTCCTAGATTACGGTCTAGTACCTAGTTGCGGAATATACCACAATTTCTTTAGTTAAAAAGGTCTTAATTCATTTTTCTTATAGCCGATTGCCCTTTGTTGACCATTTTATTCATAGCCGATTTCCCATTAGGTTTGCTCGACATATTATCGGTAACTTCAGTTATTTGGATGAGAGCATCAGGCAAAGGATTGTTTATCTCTTCCATTTTCTGGAAGTTTTCCATTTCTTTATGTTCGTTTTCTAAATTTTTATTTATGTTATCTAAATCTTGAGCTAACTGTTTGCCAGCGTTTTCGTTTAATTTAGCGCCAACCTCTTGCGCTTTTATCTGTGTATCTAGTCTACCTGTCTGAGCATTAAACTGAGCTATTTCATTTGCAAACTGGTCTTTTAATGCTTGGTTATTTGTCTTTTCAGCATCTATTTGTAATTTAAACATTTGATTTTGCGCCTGCAACGCATCTGTTTGAGCTTTCATCAATTCGGCTTGGCCTTTTTTATCTTCTGCCATAGCCAATATCATAGCAGGGTCTTGAGGCTGTTCCATTTGCGCTGCTTGCTGTTGTTCCATTAATTCTTCTTCAGTTAGCTGGTCATTAGGAATAAGACCTTGCGCTACCATCTGAACACGCTTTCTGTCAGATATTTGCTTAGCTCCCGGAGTTGCAATATTGTCCAATAATATATCTCCAGCAACTGCCGTAATACTTGGGTCTACAGCCGCTAGGCTTGTAATAGCTTCCAATGTTTCTTTTTGTCTATTCTGAAAACTAGCACCCGCATTAACTTGTATGTCATAACTACCTATTGACAAATCATCCAGCAAAACCATTTGCCCTGTTCTTTGGTCTAAGACTAACTGCCCACTATTTATATCCGCATAATCATAGGTCTTATCTTCTTTTAATATTCTTACTGTTCTTTTCGTATCATATATTTTCGGTATTGCATCAATCAGAATGCGGCCTGTAGCAGCTATAGCATACTTCAAGCTAGTGAAATACTTTACTGTTGAATTGTCACCTTTATTTTGTAGAGTCTCTATGGCTACACCAGATTGAGCACTAGGGTTATTCCCCATATTTGCCGCAAACATACCTGATGTATAGCTAATCATTGAGCGCATACTTTCGGATATTTTACTCAGTCCCGGATTTATTGTTGCGCCGCCTATCTGTTGCGGTGGTGGAGCCTCAGGGTCTGGATTATAAAACTGTACAGGGTCAGAGTTTGTGTTCATCGTACGCAAAGAATCCTCATGGCCCGCTGCCTGCGTTGTAGTCATCAGAAATTTAGCTCGTGGTGCTAATGCGCCCTCTTCAATCTCCCTTGAAATGGAGTAATTAAGCACCCGCTGGCTGTCTATTAGCTTTTCGACCACACCCCAATAGATAGTCTTGTCTTCATATATTTTATAATTTCCATATAAAGGAACTACGGGGATTGTGCTAAATACAGTTTCTTTCTTTTCTTCGAGCCATTCTTTATTGTCAAAGAAACGGCTACAAACAAATTTTTCTTTTCTAATTCTTCTTCGCTCTTCCGTTACTGGCTCCATTGCCATAGCCAAGTCATCTTTAACCTTATCCCACTCTTCAGCTTTATGCGTTTGACCATTACTAGCCAAAACCAATTCTCTGTCTCTATACTCAACATACATCAACTCGCCAACAAGTATAGTTTCAGCCTTATCATAGTAAGCTTCGCCATCCCGAGATTCTTCAATCCCCTCACCCTTACCATCAGGCCATCTTTTCTTGTATTCTTCCTTAGAAACAGGATGTAAGACAAAACAACAAGTAGCATCTGATTTATCTTGCTTCTGAGCGCTTGGGTCAAACCATACTCTATCAACAAAGTTATGTATTTTTTCTACGACTAAATCTTGGTCAAATGTGTCATCATCTATGTATTTCTGACTAACGCGCCACCCATCAATACCTCCTATAACCATACCTCTAGCGGACTGACTATAGATATGCTTAGAATCAGATATTGATTCTATGTTTCTAATTAAACCATCATAAGTATTGCTAATGGATTTTGTGGCATTACCCCCTGCCGGATTTACCTGTATATCGAAATCTGCTTGTTCTATTTCTCCACAAACTTGGTCGATAATGGGGTTACACATATCAAACGTGTATCGTGGCTTTTTCTCGTTAGTATTCCACCAATATGGCTCCCATTGCCCATTTCGCTTATCCAAAAATAAATGCGCCTCTCTTGCCTGCTCCCTTAAATCTTTGTCTGCCTCTTGAGCATCAGCAAGTTTTTCAAGCACTTTTTCGTGATTTTCATATTGACCTTCATAACTGTCATCATCATTGTATTTTTCCATCACTGACCCCATCCCGAAAAATTTAGCTTAATGTGGTTATCCTTCATCAAATTTGGTCGATACATAGCCATCATCAAAGCATCGCCCATATTTGGCGATGGTAATTCGTAAGGCTTTTTAGCCATATCTACTTTAGACATGATTTGTATTTTGCCCATGTTATTACGTTTTAATGGAATTCTACACACTTCTGCACGTAATTGGTCTATATTTTCTATTTTACTTGACAAACTAATTAATTCATCAGGGTCTATATATTCGCCTTTAACTGCTCTGTTTGTGGCTTCAAATCTATCTCGTAATCTCCACCAATACTGTGCGCGTTTATTAATAAAAGTTTCCTTGTTAGATTTGCTTTTGCTCTTGCCGCCTGCCGTGTAAGGCTTCTCAGCATCTTCCACTGCTTCTGAGCCTTTAAACATAATGTAGTCTATTTTCTTATCGGTTAATGCGTTATCAACTTGACGCTTTAAACTTACACCCAGCCCATCACAATCCCAAACAAAATAATCCGAATTTGCTTTTAGTGCTTTATCTATAGCCCAATCCATACCTTCTGCTGCATCACCTGTTACTTTTTCTGATACATCTAGTATGACGTTGCCATGTCTGACGGCAAAGCCTTTACTGTCTCCACCTTCATCACTAGGGTCATGGCTGGCTATAATTGCACCTTCTTGTTTTATACCTAGCTTTTCATGCGCGTCGACAGCATTGTCAAACCAGTCGACAGGAATAATAGTGTCATCTATTTCATCGTAGTACTCTCCCTCCCATATATGCCTGTATAATGCCGTTGGCATGGTTTTTTTATCATGTATTCTCTCTTGCTCTAATACCTCTGGGAATAACTCATTATCATCGTGATTAATCCAGACAATTAAATGTAAATCATCCTCATAATAACCATTTCGTCTTAATTCTTTTTCATAAGGTTTTATAAATCTTTGGCTAAAAGGGTCAACACTTGAACGCGGATTGCCTGAAAACCATATTTCTGAATCGGCTATACGCAATGTAGGTGTCAATGCTTTCAAACTGTTAAAACTTATCGTCTGACTCTCCTCTACCCAAAAGCGTTCGAAACCGTGCATGGATTTTACTCCATCGGTATTGCGAGCTAACCCACGAAACTTGAAAGCTGGTACACCTTCGTAAAGTATTTGATTGTTATATATTTCAAAGCCTTGCAAGTTTAATCTGTCTATTTCATCTGCAAGTATGGCTAGAACACTATCGTCAATAGATGATTGAAATTCTCTAAAACACGCTGTTTTTATACCTTGTGTCTGTGCTGCCATTAAACAACAATCAGCAAAGGTCATAGATTTACCACTACCTCTACCGCCAATAGCAACCTTGAATCTTTTAGGAGTTTCCACTAAAGGCAAGAGCTTCGGCGGTATCAGCATAGTAGGCATTACTTAATAAGCCTCGCCATTAACTCATCTATGTTTCGCAGGTCGTTTTTATCTACAGCATGGTTTATAACTTGTAAAGGCCATCGTTTTGGCTCTTGGCGCAAAATATAGAGACCCCATTGCCATCCCACTATAGAACATTCTTTAATATTCCTGTCGTAATGTATTAAGACATATATAGTTTTTGGATTAACAGTGCCTTTTTCTACTAAAAGTGTATCGCCTCTTGAAGAAGTTTTGACATCTACAGGTATTTTTTCGATACCGTCACCTATTACTAAGCCTATTTTGAAATCTTTACCACCATCTCCCTCACTTTTAAAAGATAAGTCTGCGCAAATATTGAATGTTTTTGAAAAGTATTGTTCGCCTACAATACCTATAGCTGTAGTATTTTTCCCTAAGAATCTTTGAAATTTGCCTGTAACACTGTGTTTGGCATCTCTTTTTTTAGCTATAGCATCGACAAAGTCATTCACTGATTATTCTCAATAACCTTAGAATTGTTCATGACTTGTATTTTCCACACAAATGGCTGTTCTTCATCGCCTACAATTTCGTGCCTGTCTGTTTCTTTCCAACCTGCTTGTGTCTTTAAATAAAAGATAGCCGCACTCGTATTACCATTTTGTGCCTGCTGTATAAGATTAGCCGCTACAGTCACTATGGCTTTCGATTTTCCTCTTTTATATGCGGTAAAAACTTCTTCTTGTCTTTCTTCTACAGCTCTAAAAGTTTTTTCTGTCATTCCATAGTATTCTGCAATTTGTTTTTTGCTTAACATAGACGCTAGTTTTTCTACTTCCTCTGCTTGTACAGGCGTAAGCACTTTAGCGGGTCGTCCCCCACCTTCACCTTGATTACCTTTTTTCATTAGCAAATCCGTCATAACAATACCAAATTAAACTATTTCTATAACCGTTATCATGTGTTTTTACAATTTCTGTAACGCCATGCTTATTCCTCCAAGCAGGGTAAACAAGCATAGAATTGTTTGCCGAGTCTATTGTTAAATCGTAATCAGGCAAATAAAGATTACCGCCTTTTGCGTTTAATCTTTTTGTAATAATGACATTTACACAGTTTTTCACGTTGCCTGTATCTTGGTGAATATCTGCGGATATATTGTAATTGCTGATAGAGCTAGTAAACATTTCAGCAAATCGCCATTTTTCTGGCACTCTATCTATCATTGCCTCGTTATGTTTTTCGTATATTTTTGGTGCAATATCTTTGATTATTTTTGAAGATTTCACACCTGCTATTGTCATAGCTTTTACAAATGTTCTAGCTGTCTTGGAAAGATGCACTGATGAGCGTGTCGCATAACTGCGCCTCATATGCTGCTTTGGTGGTACGCTACCTATTATGCAACTGTATTGTTCTACTGATTTTTCTTTTTCCATCATCCCAGAAGAACGCCTCATTGTAGATTTCGGCACTCTCTCAGAATTTAATTCTATGTCTGCTATTTGTACTAAATTTTTTATTTCGCTTGGTAGTTTTTTTAAATAAAAACCAATCACTTCGCCGTCATCAACAAATAAACTATCTTCTAATACGTTAGGCTCATTATTTGGCGGTCTCTGCCCTATTTTATAACTATTCTCTATAGGTTCTAAATGTAACTGTTTCATTTTTCAAATAAAAATACATTTGTGCAAGGTGGAAACCATGATTGTTGCCAATAATATTCTCTTTTGTCGTTATAACAAATCGTATTCCAAGCTGCTTCTACCCTATAATCTTGTTTTTGTTTGTCTATAACTTTCCATATCCTTTCTAAACTGTTGTCTATATCGAAAGACCACTCATAAACTAATTTTTTAAATTTATGTTTTAAATTCTCTAGAATAAGCATTTCAGCCCCTTCTATATCCATCTTACAACAATCTATATCATTTGCTTCTGTTTCAAAATTTAACGCTGGCACTTTTAGCCCTTTGCCATTCCAATTTTTTATAATCGAATTACGCCACACGTTATTATTATTTCCTATAAACATATTTACGTGCTTTGTGTCATCATGAACGAGTGCTGCTTGTTTTATTTCTGCCTCTAAGTTGTTGAGTTTTAGGTTTTTTTCTATCATCTTGCAGTTGTGAGGGTCTGGCTCATAGACGGTTACTATTGCCCCTTGTTTAGCAGCTAATAATGTAAAAGCACCTACGTTACCGCCAGCATCTATCCATTTTTCATTTTTCTCTATTTTCATCCCTCTTTTTTGATATGTATTTTTCCCTATTACTTCTTCAAAAGTTTTGAAATCACTGAAACCTTCTCTATGATAAAACTCAATATCGTTTATGGATTGTTTATGCAGTTTCATTTTTTTCTTTTTCTGCTAGCAAATAATCTAATATCATTTTACCTACATAACCGCCTCTATCACGCCAATACTTTACTACCTCTTTTGCTGGCTCATAATGCTCAGTATCAAACTCTATTTGTATAGCTTTCTTTACATCATCAGCAAACCTATCTAATTGCGCTTCACTGTCTTCTAGGTCTAACGCGCCATAATCGGGTGATTCTATAAACTCTGGCAATTCGTCCCAACCCAACAAAGTCACGTCAAAATCTAAATTAATCAACTCATCAAGTGATAATTGTAGTTTTTCTTCATCCCATCCAGCATTTAACGCTAACTTGTTATCTGCAATAACGTATGCTTTGCGTTGTGCTTCTGTTAAATTTTCTAGTGTAATCGTAGGTACTTCTGGAATGTCTAACTCTTTAGCAGCTTCTAAACGACCATGACCTGCTATTATTGAGTTGTTTTCATCTATGAGTATAGGATTAGTAAAACCAAATTCTTCAATAGAATCAGATATCTGTTTTACCTGTTTTTCGGAATGAGTGCGCGAATTGTTGCTGTAAGGCTTGAGCGTATTAATAGCTCGGTAAGTAAGTTTTAGCATAATGCCCTCCGTAAAGGTAGTGACATTATGCCATTACTTATATTTAAACGTCTAGTTAATACATTAATTTTGGTTTCCAATACTTTGAACGTATAACCCTAGCGCCATCCCTTTTATCGCCTCGGTAAAATACTTTACCTTCTTTTTCCAACTCCTTTGGTCTACTAGAAACACTCCCGCCAGTAAGCTCTGGGCATTTACGTTGCATTTCTTTTACCGTAATTCCTGTCTCGCCTGACTCCGAAATCATCGACAAAACCTTGCTCTTTAAGCTCTCAACAGGTGCTATGATAGCGGCTTGTCTGCTTGTTTCGGGGTCTGTTTTTCTAAATAACCTATTAAAATCTGTGTCCAAACTTTTGTAATAACTCATAATTTTTCCTTTATATTTGAATATTTTTATACATTTCGTCTAGCTGCTTATTGCTTTTTTCTATTTCCTCCATAGTCAAATCGAATGTCCTAATTAGCGTTTCGGCTGGAAGCATCAATATCGACTTTCGGCTTTTCGGGTTTTCTTTTCGCCATTTGCTGCACAAACATACTAAAAGTGGAGTGTATGGTAAAAACCCATTACTTTCTGAACTAAAGAATTTTTCATATTTACCATTTTTGAACTTATGCTTGGCATCTGGATTTTTTTTACCAGTTACCACCTCATGAATCATAATAGAGCAGACCATTATAGGGTGGCAGTTTGTTACCTTTGCTTTTATTAATGATTTTATAACCCCATCGAAAATGTGGTAAATCTCAGGGTTTTCATTATCGAATTTCCTAAATTTAGGCAACCACTCGGTACTGTCACCTAAATCCATCTCAATAAGTTTTCTTTCAAAACTATCCATTATAGGTCTCCTTTTTTTGAAATATTTTTAATCAATAAATTTAATGTATCCATTATTCCTTACCTGCCCCTACAGTCTGGTTTTAGGTTTTTATAATCTGGCCAATAACCATTACAAAAGTTATCTACATACAAGGCCTCGGCGTCTAGTGCGTCTTGAAAGGTTGTATTGCTAATCACCAACAACCCAATTATCAATAACAATAAGCTAATCACTTTCATCATAGTTCTCCTGTAGCTAACTTGAAAAACTTTTTCACAAACTTAGGCACTTCAGTTCCACGACCAAACGTAGTAAGTTCATTGTCCTCATCCAGATACGCCCAGTCTCTATCTGCTAGCCCCTCATCCTCATTACTAACATCTTTTACAACTACAAATTGGTAGTAATCCCCATTATCTTCTCGCTCTTTCTCTATCCCATAAGGTTCTAAATTGTTCAAGGCAATGTTGGAAGTACCCATTTGTTTCTTGTATTCCGCAATAGTGGTCTTGCTATCAAATGAAAAGAAGTGATTGTGGTCTAAAACTTCACCATCTTTTGAAGTTGTTTCCCAGTCAAACTCATAGCTTACGTTGTTAGGTTTGTGCTTTCTGTATCTCATCATAGTTCTCCTTTGGTTATGCACATCCTTGTGCTGTTTAAATTAGTCTCTGAATTTTTGTTCTGCTTCCCACTCCAGCTTCGCTTCCCAATCCGAATCAGTCATAACTGGATTATACTGTCCAATTTCTTCACTCATATCTTTGGCAATAAGCTTCGGCAATCTTTCTCTAACCGATGAAATCATAAGAGCCGCAGCTTCGACATTTTCATTTAATACTATAGCCTCAACCTGCTCCAAAAGCGCCCAGATAGGATAATCATCAAAACTGGTACAGCTTTTTAAGTCATTATCTATAAGCTCTCGGCAAGCCGGACTAATTAAATATGGGTTTGTTTTATCACCGTTCATTTTTTCTCTCCGGTTATGCACATCCTTGTGCGTTAAAATTAAACTTCTACTAATTTTAGATTTCCGTTATTGGCTATCCTTTTAAGAAAATCTTTGCTGCGAATCTCTTCAAGCAAAGCAATATCTTCATCTGTTATGCCCTGCACTAAAGGAAAAGAATTTATGAATCTAATTACTTTCTTTGCGCTTGTTTTCGTTTTTCGCTCTCTCATTTCTTTCAGCAAAGCATCAAGGACTTCTGTTGCTGTCGTTTCTTTTTTGTACATGAGGTCGCGCATTTGGGTCATTGTTAATGTTTCTAGCTTTTGTAATGTCATTTTTTTTCTCCAAGTTATTAATCAATGTTGACACCAATTATGAGAGAGCTACCCTAAGAAGTAAAATATTTTTTTACATATATTCAAAGATTTAGCTGTTTTCTTAATTCCTCCAATTTTTGCTTTAATTTGCTTTTTTCCATCACTTTAGGGTTATGCTCTAATTTCGGGTATTTGCGCGGTTTAAACGCCTCACAATACTCTATTAATTTACCTAGGGTCATATAGCCGTCATGCTTTTCTATTGCTCTAACGGCTTTAAAGAAGGTCTCAGAGGTATATTTAGATGCTATTCCGTTGTACCAAGTCTTAAACTCAATACTTTTTCTGTCATTTTGCATTAATTCCCAGTGAATAATGCCGTATGACTGTAAAATTCTTATTCCTTTAGCAAAATCACCCTCATTGAAGTTGTATGAGGGCTTCGTCTCGTTTTTCTTGTTTTGTACGTTTATTGAAATTTCGCTGATTTTTTTCATTTATTTTTTCCTCTTTCCATTTCTGTTGTCGATTGACCCAATTCGTAGCGCAAGATTTCCAATTTTTCATAGTAACTTTGCCGACCACCCAACCCTTAGATTCATAATAATTAACAAATTCTTGTGCCGATTCTTCTGCATTTTCTGTTTTTTGTTCTATATATTTTGCTACTTCATCAACAGAAGGCTTTATAAATTGGTTATTGGTTATTGGTTTTTGGTTATTGGTTAGTAGTGCGTTCGCATTGCTTTTGTTGTCCCACCGTTTTTCTGCTGCTTTTTTTGCCTTCTGGGATTTTTCTTTATAGTGCGCTATTTCTTTGTCACACCTTGTATGATGGTATTGACCCTTTTCTTGATAAAAATATTTATGTAATAGATAACAAAGGGCTTCCGATTCTGCGTCTTCTTTTATTGAAAATATTTTTTCTAACTCACTTATTTCCATACACAGCGGTTTTTCTTCTCGGTAATAATGCAATAACATCTGCATATAGATATCTCTTTCTATTCTGTTTAAATAAGCGGTTTCTACCGTCCAATCCCCAATATGCAAATTAAAATAATTCATAATTTCCCCATTTTATATTCAAACGGCAATTCTCATTCATTAATCCATAAAAGTAAAATTTAATTTTACATTTACAGGAATATAAAGTACAATAGTTTTTTGCACACAAAAAATAGGAGAAAATTATGACATTTATGGGAAAACTAGACGCACCTTGTAGCGCAACTTCAGCAGAAATATACGAGGATTTGAAATCAATGAATAATAGAATCGAGATTTCAGAAGAGCAAAAGAAGGAAAAGGCTATTGCTTGGCTCGGAGAATCAGATGATAACCTTTGGGAGGCTATCGGATATGAAGGTGTCCAACAAAAGCAAATAATAGCTGATGGTAAGGTGGTCTTCGTTACCGGAATGGATATATCGGACAAAATTTGTGACCTTATTGATAGAGCCACCTCTGGCGATATTACGTCCTATACACGGCTAGGCGAATTGATAGCCGACCAAGCCATTGAGTATGCAAAACTCGTAACCGAGGATAAAACATGAGTGATTTGATATTTCTTCGACCAGACGGCTCTAAGGAAGAGATGGACATCAAGGACGCGGACAAGATAAGCGTTGGCGAGGCTATGGCCAGCATGAAACGCAATGTTGACAAGATGCTAGATGATGACCCATCACTAAAAAATCATGTTGAAACTGCTAGGGAAAATTCTATAAAAACTCTGGAAACCAAATTTCGCGAGAGATTGAGGGATTTTCGTAGTCGCGCCATTCATTTAATGGAAGAGGAGGAAGATTGGGATATATACGGCGATGAAGTTTTAAAACGCCTAAGAGTAAAAATTGAGGGAAAACATGACTAATCAACAATTTCTAAAATTAAAAAATGACGCTGTAGCCACAAAACTTAATGAATACAAGGAAAGCATCAATATTGAGGATATTGGTCGCACAGTAAGTGAAAAACTGGAGACAATTAGAGGTATGCAGTTGAAGCTAGAATTAGCTGCACAAACTGAATTAGTCACTTTATACAGTAAGTGTGTTGCTAAATACGGCTATACCTACAAAGGTTGTAAAAAGGCCAATGCAATATGCGCCTGTGTACACCCTGTTTTATGGGGTATACACAAAGAAGAAGTATGGCAAATGATTGATGAAAACTTTAACAACGAGTTATTTAGGAGAAATTATGAATGACATAAACAAAGAGGTAAGTGAATTAACTCGTAGGAACATATTAGACCTGTCTGAGTTGTGCAAACCCTTAGATATTAATGACATAGAATTTAGGGTAGGCCATAAAAACCAAATGGGACAATTTATTTTAGCGTACAAAACTGCACGTATTGACATGGCTAGGTTAGACCGTGTTGTAGGAGCAGAAAATTGGCAAAGATGCCATACTAAAATTGAAGGTACTAATTTTTGCAAAGTAGGCATAAAAATTGGTAATGAGTGGGTATGGAAAGAAGATGTAGGCGAAGAATCCACACAACATTCTGAAAAGGGTGCTGCTAGTGATTCATTTAAACGAGCCTGTACTAATTGGGGTATTGGCAGGGAGTTATATAGGCTTCCTAAAATAATTGTAAAAACACAAGAACGCATATACCCACAATCTTGGCAATGGGTAGCAAATACAAATGATGATGGTTTTATTATTGGGCTACAGGCACAAAATCAGGGTACAAAAATGCCTTTGGAGTATTTGCGATGATATATGAGCAAATTGTCCAAGGTACAGAAGAATGGTTTGAGATAAAACTAGGTGTACCGAGTGCAGGTACTTTTAACACATTATTAACGACTCAAGGCAAAAGGAGCGCACAAGTTAAATCGACTATTAAAAAACTTGCTGATGAGCTTATTCGCTACGAACACTTTGAAAGTTATACCAATGAAGATATGGAGGAAGGCAAGTTACGAGAGGCTGAAGGGCGTACACGTTACGCAGAAGCACTAGATATGACTACTATTTATCACCCTGATTTAGACCATACTAGAGGGATAGTTAAAGAGGTGGGATTTGTCACCAAAGAATTTGAGCAGCTAGAACATATAGCGCCGTTCAATAAAATTGGTTGCAGTCCTGACGGATTAGTATTTAAAAATCACAAACTGATAGGAGGTGTCGAGATAAAAAGTCCTAGACCTTACACGCATTTAGGGTATTTAGATGACAAAAAAATACCCTCAAACTATTTACTACAAGTCGTAGGTAGTATGTATGTATGCGGTTGTGAATATTGGGATTTTTTCAGCCATCATAAAGACTATGAAAAACCGTTTTGCTTACGAGCGCACAGGGATGAAACGAGCATACAAGAATTATTTAATGAGTTAGAACAAGTATGTATAGATGCCTTGCTTGGTATACATAACTTGTTTAATCAATACAGCAATTCCGATAAAGAAAAAATAATCGAACGTAAAAAACAGATATATAAACCAATAGAGGGCGCAACATGGCTAGCAGAGGAATCAATAAGGCAATTATAGTGGGTAATGTAGGCAATGACCCTGACATACGGACAATGCCTAACGGCAATCAAGTTGTAAATTTGTCGCTAGCAACAAGTGATGAATGGAAAGATAAAGAAACAGGTGAAAAAAAAGAAAAAACAGAATGGCATAGATGCATATTTTTTAATCAAATAGCAGATATTGCGGCTAAATATGTTAATAAAGGCTCTAAACTATATATAGAGGGGCGTTTGCAGACTCGCAGCTATGAGCAAGATGGTGTAAAAAAATATTCTACAGAAATTGTAGTCAAAGATATGCAAATGTTAGATAGCAAAAAAGATTCTACAAACAACGAAGTGAAAGAGGCGAGTCAAAATGATTTAAGTAAATTTTCTAATTTTGACGATGACATTCCTTTTTAGGTCAGGTTGTCATAGACCTTCCTGCACTCCGGCGGTAGTGTGACCGAAAACCGCCGCCAATTAAAAAGCCCCTAGTAGGGTTAATACTAAGGGCTTCAAGGAGAACTATCGCTATTTGGCTTATAGCAAAATAATCATAAAGGAGTTAACGATGAATATCAATATAGGCCAGAGTATCAAAAACGCTGTAGCCCAAAAAAAATCGCAAGGGGTAATCATAAAAAATGTCGAAATAGCAAAAAGGCTAGGAATGAACAAACAAAATTTTAATTATTTAAAAAATTCAGAGGATACAACAGTATCTAGGGCAATCGAGCTAACTAAGATATTTGATATGGAATTCCATGAATTTATTGAATTGGGTAATCATAATGTCGACTGACAAAATACGCACAATAACCCAAAATTCTGCCATTCATAAATATTTTGAATTGCTGGCCGAAGCATTTAATGATGCAGGCTACACACAAAAACATGAAATATTTAACAAGGTGGATTTAAACTGGACAGCACATAGTATCAAGGAAGGTTTATTTAAACCTATACTTGAAGTAAAAACAGGCAAAAAATCTACTGCTGATGCTACTACTGTAGAAATTAGTGAAATTCATAAAATATTAAACCTGTGGTGTATGCAACAAGCGGGTATTGATGTACCTTTCCCTGATAAATATGGATTCCAAGAAATTACGAAAAAAAGCTTTAACACAAGCGCAGTTACTAGCGAGACTGAAATCGGCAGATGATAATGGTTATTGTGAATGTGTTTCATGTGGAACAATTAAACATTTTACCCTATTAGCAGGGGGTCACTTTATTCCTAAAGGCTCTAGCAGTTACCACGCTTTAAGGTATGAATCTTGCAGCGATTATGGCAAGAATATCCACGCGCAATGTCATGGCTGTAATAACTTCGGCATGAAATATGGGGTGGCCTCACAAAATTACACCATTTTTATGCAGAAAACTTATGGCTACGATAAAGTTAATAATATGCTAGAGCATCAGAAACGCCCTGTAAAAGTTTATAAGGCCGACTATTTAGATATGCTAGATGATTTAAAAGAAAAAATAAAAATTGAAAAAAAGAGATTAGGCGTCGCTTAATACAACCCGCTTTCTATTTGCAAGATGAGCTTTCTTAATATCGTTTTTTGACTGTCCGTGATATTCAACTGCGTGATGATTTTTAATCAATTCTTTACACAGCCACTTGTTACCTACTTTAATATCTGCCAGCCATCGTCCGTATTTGCCTTTCTTATAGGTTCTTAAAGTAACCTCTGTGCCTACTGGCGAGAACGCTTTAACAAATTCTTTTGCTGCAAGTCCATACTTTTTTTCTTCCAAATCTCTAGTCCGAGATTCTTCTGTGTCAATTCCATTAAGGCGTAAACAAATGCCACGCCCAGTATCACCGCAATGCCAATTACCAAAACCAAGAGAGATGTCTGTAACATACATTGTGTCCCCATCTACAATTTTAGATACCGTAGCGGTAAAGATGTAAGGATTAGACATACTCACCTGTACGGATTAAGTCAGTAACTTCCAAAGCCCTACCGCCCACTTGCTTCGCCCACTTGGAGTCCAAAAATTCCGTTGCGGCGTCTTTGTAATCGCCTCTCTCCATAGCTGATAGCGCTCTCTTAAATCCTTTTAATCTGGTTTTTCCTAGATTGAATGACAGATTAATCATGGCGTCCTTTCTAACGTCATCTAATGAATTAAACCATCCGTATTCTTCTGCTAACTCTTTGATAACACGCTCAATGTCATTCTCTAACAAATATTGAATCTCATCATCAGATAAGCCCAAGCCGCCTCGTTGGTCGATATTACGTCCACAGCCTATGGTAACTTTCCCCTCACTACATTCATAAGCGTGGGTTTCAACACCTTCATGGCGTTTTAGCATTTCAATTAATTCTTTCATATTATTTTCTGGCATTACTCGACCCGTAAAAACTAGATGCCGCACTACTAACTAATCCCCCTAAATATCCTATTACGAGATTTGTTGTAGCCGCATCACCATCTACACCCATCAGGGTTACAAAGAAACAATACAATAAAAAGCCTATTAAACTTATTAAGGCAAAAGCCTTGCTTGTTCTGTCTTTGCTGAAATGTATTCTAGCATCCTTTGCATCTTGAGCTTCTATTGTGTAAGCCTCTAGGTCAATTTCCATTTCCCTAATTTTATCTTCAAATTCCCTATCTGCTTCCTTAACTTCAGAGACTTTTTCTGGATTTTTTTCTAAAAACTTTTCAATTTTAGATGGATTTTTTTCGTCTATTCCTAACTTGTCAGCCAGTATTTTAACCGCCATACCCGCTACTGGATTTCCAGCGGTGATTGTTTTGGAAATCGTAGGGGCAAGGGTTTTTAAAAGTCCATTAAGTTTCATAGATTAACCATAGTTTAATAATAGCCTCAACATTCCTTATTACTTTCCCGCAGAATCTTCCTCTACAATCTCATCAATCGTATCGCATACGTCAGGTATTCTTATTCCTGTAGTCACTTCAGTAGTTACACGTCCTACTGACCTGATTCCTTTATATATTCCAGAACAATATAGCTGTTTGTTAGCAATCATATCCTCCGAAACAGAGCACGAGCTAACAGCCAAAAATATAAGTGGTAATAATAGTTTCATCGCTTCTTCTTCCTCTTCTTTTGCCATTTTTTAACACGCGCAACATAGCCACCCATAAAATGGTCGCTGACCATATCGCCTATTTTTGCATCTTTTAGTCTTTTCGATTTATCTGGATTTATCAAATCTTGTCCAGAGTTGGCAAAGTAAAGCATCGTCTGGCTCACTGACGCGCCATATAAGAGGCGTGGTATTTTAGCCACTGTATCACTACCATTTACCACAGACATTTGCTTATCGAGCTTCATAGGGCGTTTAAACCCTTTAAAAAATGTGTTCGGTTTGCCAAAAGTGCATAAATTCAAATTATCGTGCTTTTTGTGAAGTTTAGCCGCCGATAGCTCTGCTAATGCACCGCCGAGGCTATGTCCGCAAATCAACGTGCGTTTTTTCATATCTATGTGTTTTTTGATTTTGCTCCAGACCGACACATGAGCAATAACAAATCCTGAGTGACAAAGACGAGAGGCGTAAGGAACAGGAATAGCAGAAAGATTAAAAAGCCAATCCCTAGCCTGCTGTGTTCCTCTAAATACTATAATATCGATGGTTTTTCTTTTTATTATAAAAGCTGTTGTAGATGTTAGCTTTGATTCAATTTTTATAGCATCCTCAATTTCATCATCATAAGCCTTTGTTGCATAAGAACAGGCCGTATTTAATAAAACTGGGTCGATATTGCTCACATTTCTACCTCCATTATCCAAAAAAAGTTAAGATTATTTGGATTAAGAATACTAACATAATTGTATTATAAGGCTTAATCAAGAGAACCACTAAATACCAGATATATGATACCAGCAGTAACAAATATCCCGCCTATGAAGAGTCCTAAAACTAATAATAAATCTTTTATTAATTGAGCATTTTCGCTAGATTTTAAAGCGGCAGCAGCTTTGGCTTTGGCCTTTATTCTGTCTCTGCGCTCTGCTTCTCTTTTAATCTTCCCCCATAAAGCTGATTTCCCTGCGTTTATGTACATCCATTTGATGCGCTCTTCAGCGCGCTTGATTGCCTCTAATTCTTCGATATGTTCTACAGCTTCTTCTAAGCTTGAGCCAACAAGCGGATTATCGTTGTTTGCTTTTTGCCTCTGTTCTATTCCCTTTTCAACCTCGTGCTTGCTCTTAAAAAAAGCCCGAACAGTTCCAGACATATCCTCAATTTCTTTGCCTTTATCAATTCCCTTGCGGAGCAGTTCATACGCTTTAATTGCACCAGAGGCAGCCAATGCTATATCTATCATCGGTAATACCTTGAACCAACCTCGGCATTAAGAGGCTGGCAAAAAGCCGTAATGTCTTCTCCTTGCGGTTGCTGATTGATTCGCTCAGCGAAATAGAGGCAGCGATTAATATCCTCAAAACATAGCGCTTCATCGCAATCACGCGATACCGTTTGCCCCCCTATGCTCACCATTAATATAAATACAATCATTCACGGTTTCGTCGGCCAATCAGAGTCGGCTAAATTGTGTGGAAAATTGCTATGTGCTGTAATATCCCTCAAGGCTTGCCTATAGGTTGTCATGGCATCAGTCATAGTGACATCGGACAAAGCATAGAAGTCAGTTTCAGCTAACAATGAATCACGCCTAGACCTAATGCCTTTTGCAGCATTAGCATCGAGCATTGCCTGATATTCAGTTTCTTGCTCAGATTTTGTCTTGTCATCTGTCGCAGCAAACATATCTCGCTCAACCCAAGCCTGTACCCACTGGTCATTGTCGTTTTGCTCAACACCATTTCTTACATAATTTTTATAAGCCTCACTACTTGTAGGTTGTGGGGTTTCAAATACAACGTCTATGCCTAGGTCTTCACAAACTTGTTCAGTCCATATCTTTGGAATAGAAGTATTAGGGAATAGCGCAACAACTTCACTTTTAGTTTTTACGCTTCCGTCTGATTTAAGTCTGTATTCGCTCATTGTATTTTCCTACGAAAAAGCTAAGTATAAATATGTGCCACCGCTTGCGTTCAAGCCAGCAGGAGCAGAAGAAGTAATTGTGAATCCTGAAGCATGAGGGTCTATGTAATCAGCAGCCGTCTGAACTCCAGTGTTACTATTCATAAAG
>VTLG01014677.1_pt1 | contig 32386 bp, 45 predicted proteins | sample 4694571 | NCBI WGS metagenome assembly VTLG01 (sample SAMN12604809, study PRJNA352737) | marine metagenome | biome: ENVO:00000447; feature: ENVO:00000209|ENVO:00000569|ENVO:01000036; material: ENVO:00002151; isolation source: viral sequences binned using virsorter ...
TCCAGTTCGTATTGTCAGGATTGACCAACAAAGCCCCTCCATTCTCATGATCGCTGTATAATTTTATTATAGGGTACTCACTTAATGTTTTCTTATGGTGATCTATAACCTCTTCTAATGAGTCCCAACAAATAGCGGTTACAGGGATCTCCAATACCCTCATTTGTGCTGAAGCCGGCATAGACAATAGCATTAAAGCTATCAATATTCTCTTCATTGTCTTTCTAACAGAGCTTGTCTTTCTAGTTCATCTATCACTAATAATATTTTATCAGCATAAGCATTTCTGTCCTGCGCTCTAGCGTATTGTAACTTTGATTTAAGTCTGCTAATATCCCCTTGAATATTCTTTGCATTAAAATATCTTTGTTTATTCAGGTCAATATCATGAACTTTAAATCCTGTAAAAAACCTTAACCATCTAGCTACCTCTGCAATATCAACAGGGTTACTTTGTCTAGGCGCAACACCCGGAATAAAAGAAGGTTCTACTTTAGGCTCACCAGTTATAGGGTCTATAGTTTTCTCCCCAAAAACTCCACCGGGATTAAGCCTATTAATTTCTCCAAGTGGTACAATTAACTGCGCTAACTTCCATAGTCTAGGAGGTAAGTCTGCTCCAAGAAAATCCTTGCTTTCACCTAACCCTAGATAAGAGAACTCTGCTATTGGCTTGTCTCTAAAGGTATCATAGTTAAGCAACTGCTCGAATATTTCTTTAGGAATAGGTGATACCATTTCTGAGATTAGATCTTTGGGTGACATCACTCTTTGCAATTCAGTTAAAGGTATGGTATTAAGAAGAGTGAATGCCTTAACTACACCAGCGTTCTCTTTCCCTAAAAATACTGGCACTCTTTTGCCCCAGAATTTACCTATATCAGACCATGTAATGTCGCCTGTATCATATTCAAACTGTTCTTTAGCTAGGTGTAACTTCTCTGCTCTTTGTGGATTAAGAACAAGATGTTTAATCTGAACAGGGAAGTTCTTTCTACTCCATGTATAGAATGGCATCAGCCTCTTCATAAAAGATCGTTCAAACATAGATAGATCAGCATAATCAAACAGGGCTTCTTTAACTTTGTTAGATGCTATGTCAAATATAGCATCATCTCTGGTCATTAATCTTCTGTTCTGCTTCCATATACCATCGACTTGTTCTAAGTCTGTAGTCCAGTATGTATGGTCATCCTTGCCAAAGTCGGATAGCTTCACCTTCTTTCCATCAGGCGCAACCCAATCCATATCCTCACCTTTCTTTATCTTATTTAAAGTGTTAAGAAAGATAGCATAACGAGCGTTACCCTCTACAGTCCCACCAAAAGCAAATCCAGCTTTGATAGCTGGGTTCTGTTGACCTAAGCGTTTAGACCATTTCTGATGCTTACCTACACCTAACTCGTATTCCATGTTTGTCATTTCATCACGAGTAATATCCTTTCTATAGTGACCAGCATTGATCCCTCGATCACGAGCCTCATCCTGAATTCTATCCATCGAGTAACCAGTGTCAGCAAAATCATCTGCATAATAGGCAGAGTCATCAATCTTAGGCATAGACTTTAGTGTATCGGATCTAATATTTTTTCCATCATCTGTAAGTCTATTGTATAGGTTCTTTCTTAATGCCTCTTGCCCTTCAAACCTAGAATAGTATTGTAGTTTGGCGGCATCTTTAAAAGTCTCTATAGCTTTTGGTATGTTAGACCCTAACCCTGTAACTATATAAGCATTAAAGATATTGCCTATAGCGTTACGAGTATGGTATGCTGGTCTTACAGCTAGAGTCCATGCTTTCCAAGGGTTTTGTATTCCATCATAAAACTTTAAGAACTTCTTTAGGGCAGGGCTGTCTGGAGACTTAGCACCCATCAGTTCTAATTGCTGCTCTATATCTTTTGCTACCTGCTTTGGGGCTTTAAACACCATCTCTACTTCTGCATTTTTTAAGAACTCTTGTCTTGCTTTATTTGAATGCTTTAAAGCCTCTAACTCAGTTAAGCCTAAACCCTTTCCTTGCGCTGCACCCTTTGGTAACATTGCTATACCATAAGCTGTTGCCTGTTCTATATCTGCCTGCTTTAAAAGCTCCTCTTGATTTTTAAACTTAGGAGCTATGCCTTTAACAGATACCCAATCAGACATATCCTCTTCTACAGGTTTCCATTCCCATTGCACCCTATCATCATCCCGGACAAAGGTTCTCTTTCCTGTTTTAGGATCTTCTATAAACTTTCTTTGGTCATATCCGCTTATATATCTTTGCTCAATTATGTCAGGATTATCTGGATTTCTCCTCATCCACCTGCCTACACCTATAAATGGCGGTAGACCAGCCAATGTTTTAGGATCTACAGACATAGGATCATCAACCTGAAAGGCTTTGCCTGAATCAGTTATCTCATCTATAAATGTTTTCTTCTGCATAGATGTAGCATGATCTACAAAGCGCAGACCAATAGCAACCGTAGGATCATCGTGCAAAAATTTAGTCTGATGAGGTATGTCAGCAGGGTTAGCTACACCTGTCCCATTAAGTTCAGATATTTTCTGCATATTAATATCTTCAACACTTAGCATTGGGTCAGCAGTTCTTTCTTTCTTAAAAGTTTCCTTCCCTAAGTACAGTAAAGGTTCATCAACCTCAGTAAATGGATCTTTAGGAATGAACTCCTCTATAATCTTTTTCTTATCTATTAATTCTCTAGCTTCTGGAGTGATAAATCTAGGAAAGTAGTGGCGCATTATCAATGCTCTAACTCCTATACCAGCCGCCCTTTCTTGTTGTAACATTTTTGCTAGCTTTCTTTCCCATTCATCTATGTAGGTTACTCCATCCTCACCTATAGTACCAGCAACTTCCTTCTTGAGTGCTAGCTCTTGAGCTTCATCCCAATCAGTAAGAATGTTTTTCTTTTCGTTTCGAATTACAGGTCTATCTAGCCACTTAACGAATGCTGATTTCACCACTGGAACACTGTTACCAGTTTGTTTTGCTTTCTTCTTAACCCAGTCTTGCATTGCTGGAAGTTCTCTGGCGAGTTCTTTCTCTATTCTTTCTCTTTGTACTGCGGCTCTTTGCCCAGAGCTTTTAACTTTTCTTGCATCACCATAAGGGATATTCAAGCCCCTAGCCATATCTTTGACCACATCTTTTTCTTTGATACTTTGCAACCACTTCGCGGCTTGAGGCGGAGTAGATGCTTTAATGCCACGACCTATACCTACAGCGGTCTTTCCTATTGCCCCTCCTGCATAGGTTAAAGGATCAGTTAAAACATCTCCTGCAAACCCTACTATACCACGATACCATCCGGGCAATGACGGGTCTAGGTAGTCCTGAGTTCTGACTTCCTCTTCACCCATTAATCCCCTCTTTGCGCCAGCAAGGAACCCTTCATCATCCCTATCAAAGGCTTCTTTAATGCCAACCTTTAATGCTTGGGCTGGTCTTTCAAGCAAGCCAAGGGTATGAAGGAAGCCTTTATCTTTTGGGCCTTTCTCTAAGTCTTTAGCAAACTGGCTTTTAGGTTGAACACGCTCATACAGCATACTCTCTTGCTCGGCCTTTGTGAGATCAAAAAAACCTTCTGCAACTTGAGCTTTGTATTTCTTACCATCAGATCTAAATGTAACTGTTGGCATTAATCTATTCTCTCCAGACCTTCGATTAATCCACCGCCACCTGACTGTATGCTATCAACCATTTGACCAGCAATTGTTCTTAGCCTTTCCTCAGAAGTTCCAGCTAATTTAGCACTCTGAGGCATTGTTCCCGGATCTGAAGCCCACGCCAATGTAATAACGTTAATTGCGGCTTCCCTTCCGCCTGTCTCCAAAGCATCTATTATATCTCTTCTAAGTCTCTCACTAGCAGTTCTTTTCGGGTCAAACCCTAACTGATGACCAGATAATGTTGCAGCGTGTTCAGGACCAACTATAGGCGCAAGCCTTTCATAAGCCTCTCTAGCATTTTGAGGTGGATTGCCACCACCATAAACTGCTTGCACAGCCTTGGCAAACCTTACATCTTCTTCACCTTCTAGCTCTGCATCCATTACATCCATCATCTGTTCCATTAGCTCTTTCCCTCCGCCTTGACCAAGTGCCGAGAGAAGCACACTGTACTTAATCATGTCTTTAAGCATGGCATCTTTTTTATTAGCAGAGGCTTCTACACCTTCAGCATATGTCATCATATCCTCTGGTGCAGACCAAGGAACTTCTCTAACAAGCGGTCTAGGCTTTACAGTCTCTTCTCCTTTTTCAGGTAAGAATGGAGCAGCCGCTAAACCAAGACCTCCTGCACCAGCAGCAAGCATGGCAGATGTCGAATATGGTTTTCTATAGAAACGTCCTTGGGGCATCCACTTCATAGCTTCTTGCTGTCCGGGGAAATACTCACCCTTAATCCCTTCGTTATGAAACTTTGAGGGAACAGGCCTCTTCCAAGGGCCGGGTATTTGCTCCATAACAGGTCTTGTCTTAAACCCTTCACCTGTTCTTTTTACTACTGGTTGTTGATATGGTTTTCTAGCAAACGTCCTTTTAGCTATTCCCGGAATACCTCGACCTGTTGCATAACGAGATGCAATACCCTTGCCCATTCCAGCAAGCCCCATCATTATTCGAGCTAAAGCGGCTGGCATCAGTATAACCCTCTGCCATAATATGGATTATTAGTTCTATTCATAAGTCTATTGATCCTGTTTCTTTCTAACCTATCGTCTATGCCTTGAAATGTCCTGCCCATTCTATTTAATATATTGCCCATATTTAAAAGACTTCTTTTATTAACATTCTCTGGTCTAAAGGTAGGGCTAACCGCTGTTGCCGAAAGAGGTACAGATCCTACACCCGGAGCCATGGTATCTCCAAATACATAGCTTCTTCTTGGATCTCCATAGTTCGGTTGTAAGTCAGTTACTCTATCTGCTTGCGCTTGCGTAACAGGGCGACCCCAAAGATCTTCCCCGACAGGGTTCCTCATCTGATATATATCTGGATTATAAGTCCTGTGTCTCATTGCATCTGTCCAAGCATCACCTACAGATTGACGATTTGGAAGATACCCGATGCTTGAGCTTGGTGGATGCTGGTCACCTAACACCATCTTGCTTACCCAACCAGAATTCTTAGATCTTGGTTCTTGATTAACTCTGCTAACATCTTCCGACCAATGTTTGCCTCCTGCTTGCTGGTGAGGGTATGCAGGTGGATACAGTAAATCTTCTGGACCACTTACTCTTCCAGTATTCCCCCAAATATTCCTATTTAATCTTTCATAAGTATCTCTAACTGTTGGATCTGCAATATCCGATATTGTCCTATGATCCCTTACAGGTGGTAGTTCTTCCGAAGTCCAGCTAGATGTATCCACGCTTGGAAGTGGGGTCGATACTAGATAGCTAGGCTTATGGACATCTGTAGGCTGTGTCATCTTTCTTTTTAAATCAGGTTGTACTGCGCTTGGAGTTCCGCTAATTACTAGCCTTTGTCCACCAGGTTTATCAGTATAACCTTTCCACGCATCACTAGCATATACTTTCCCCGTACCAGCACTCTTTAATGGAACCCTTTGTTTTTGGTTGGCCGCTTCCTGTCTGGCAAACTCTCTTTGCTTTCCAAGCCAGTCCCATCCTTTCTTATATTTGCCTTTACCAAGTATCATATTAGTAAAAATTTCTAATTCCGATTTCTTTTTCTTTGCCATTATCTTATCCACCAGTAGGGTTTTTGTTGTTCCATAGGGGTCATCATTCTAGCCATAGTAGGGAACTCCCTACTTGGCGATCCTGTAACAACAGGTGCAGGTGTTCCCTCTTTCCCTCGCATTTTGTCTAGCGCGGCGGCCAGAAAGAGAGCCTTGAACTTTGAGTTACTATAATCTTCTTTTTCTTTTTCTTTTTCTTTGCTTGCCTTTTCAAAGTAAGGAGTAGAGCCGGGTCCGGGTGGTATGTCATAACTTTTTCCACGCATATCTTTTTTATACTTTGAGGCATCTACCCTTGGGACATCTCCAAAACCAAATATATTAAAAAGTGGATTATATTGTTTAGGTAACTTTCCCTCAATACCAGCTTGTCCTATTATAGCATCTGCTAAAACTTCATCTTCTGCCATGGCTTTAATAAGCTCTTGAATGTCGTCCCACATATTATTCTCCTAAAACTGTGATGCTATTAAAGCGGTTAGTAGAGTCTCGCCTATGTTTGAACCTGATGGACCAGTTGTCATAGCAGAACCACCCGGCTGTCCACTGATTCCAGCAAGATAAGACTGCAACCCTCTAGTTGGAAGACCAGCTTGGTACTCGTACCTAGCAAGATCTCTCTGTATAGCGGCTTGATTCAATGCTCTTTCCTGCTCTCCAATCTCTTGAGCTTGAGACAGTGGAGCAAATGGTGTCGTCGTTAATGCCGGATAAAGACCCATAGCTTCTCTGGCTCCACGCATTCCTTCTAAGCCGTAGCCCATTCCAAACTGTTGCGCTCCCAATCCCATCTGTGCGGCTGGCAACCTTCCTGCTGTTGCTCGTGTCTGAGCATCAAACATAGCCTTGGCTATATTATCTGATGCTCTTTGATTAGCAGATGAAATAGCTTTAGCTTGTATCAGATCTCCTCTGGAGCTTCCACCTGTCTGACCATAACCTATAAGTTTGCTTCGTATAGCTGGTAGCATCTCATTCTCTAATTGAGACTGAGCCTCCCTTCTATAAACATCAGCAATATTTCCAAACTGACCTGTATCTATATCCCCTCTTAACATACTTTCGTACTGTCCTGCTTGGAATGGAAGCATTGAAGCGTACCCACCGGGGCCAGTAGCCATGCCTCTATTTTGCCCATAATTCATTGCCTCTTGAGAGTAAGGGATCAATCCGGGTACACCTTCCGCCCCTAGATATGCTCTTTCTGTTTGAGCTTGTAACGCTTTCTGCCTATCTCCCATCGCTAAAGCATAGATTGCATCCATAGGCGCTCTTTGCCTTGGGGAGAATGCCGCTACTCCGGGAGCGACCTGAGGGATTGCCGCTGCCCCTTGTGAGACAGTTCCTTGCGCCCCATAAAAGGCTGGAGTAAATCTTCCAGAGCTATATAGATCTTCTGCCCTAGCATAGCCTCTCTTCATGAATTCTTCTTGACCTTCCCAAGGCTTGGTGTTGGTCGTTGTTACTTGTGTTCCTCCTGCCATAATCTACTCCTATGAATAAACCCAAAAAGGATTCATATTATAGTTCAAATATTGATTCGCATTTAATTGTCTATAACCCCAATCTGGGATATCAGGATTATTCCAGCCACCTGTGAAGGGATCAATCTTCACCCAATAGGATTTGCCCGCATCCCAACCTGCAAGAGGATTATTATTATTGGTTGTTTGTATTGAGGCCTGAAAAGCGCTAAGTAAATCAGGATGTGCATCTACATAATCACCAAAGTCCCATCCTTCCTGCCAGTCTTTTCTATCCTCATACCTCCCACTCTCTTCCCAATGTGTTCTCCCCCATTTATCCTTATCTGTCACTATATTGCCTAAAGCTAAGTTGATTAGTTGTTGTTGGGTTAGTCCTTGATTTTCAGTTCCAGTATCGTTAGTTCCATCATCACTACCCGTGCCAGTTGTTAGATCTTGAACAATCCCACCGCCCTTAATCAGTGAATCTTTATCCCATTCAGCCATACTTATAGGGTTCCAGTATGGGGGCAGATATTGTTGTTTGTACTGCGGCCCTAAGTAACTAACTTCTGGTGGGGTATATTCTAATAACGTGCCGGGATATGAATAATCATCTTCGGACAAATAATCTGGCATAGCCCTTGAATAGTTAAATGGTATAGGAGCGCCAAGATATAAACTAGGATCTATAGTAGGTTCTTCAGCCGCTTGTGCTGATAGCATGTTGGCATAATCACCTAAAGCCTCTGATAAGACAGCATCACCACCAACATAATCATCTGCTGTATCAGTAACAGGTACATCAAAAAATATTTCTGCCATTATTGCATCCTCTGTTTCAAGTCTTTGGTTATAACCATATATGAATGATTCCAGTCTTTTAGTTTTCTTGCCATTCCTTTTCTAGTCCATGCCTCCAATGAAGAACATCCAGCCTTTAAAGCAAACCCCTCTACCATAGGAAGAAACCCATACCATTTGTCTATACCTTTACCATCTTTACCGCCTATAGTAATAACTCTTAATATTCTTTTTCTTGGATAAGATATTACCTCAGTTACCATACATGCTATAATAGAACCATCTTCCATAGCTACCCATAATTGTTGTTCCCCCTCCTTTAGGAAGGGGTGCAAATCCTCAGATAACAATTCACCTTCAGAATGTTTAAGAGCTACCTTGACTAATGGCTCTACCTCGTCCCACACAAGGTCAATATCTTCTTTGTCTACGAATAAAACCTTAACCGAGTTTGATCCAAGATCCGGGACTTCCTTTCTTAAAGTAATAGATTCCTTCTCCGCCTCCCGGGTTCCAGTTTGTCCCATCGGCGTATCTGACATCACCTTCTCTTGGTCTTTGCGGTGCGGCATGAGTCCTCTCCAATCTAAATGTTGCTTGATTGTATATAATATCACCTAACTTCTGAAGTTCATTAATAAGATATACATCTATATCATCCTTATCTAAAGGCAATGGCCCCGGAGTATAGTGTGTTACAGACTTAACTACCCTATCTGAATATGTGCCCATCAGTAACTTTTACTTCCTCTCGTTCCTGCGTTCTTAATATCTAATGAGTAACCATCCAGTCTCCATGTCTGATCTCCTGTAGACTCAAACTTAACGCCTATATACTTTCCTGTTACGTTACATGGAACCTTAGACTGCGTAGCAGGATTAAAGGTTGTTGGACCTTCCCATGTGATTGCTTCTTCGGTTGACATCTGATGACCTACATATACGTTAACAGTAGAGTCGGTAGACGCAGACATCTTAGGATAAACTGCGGTTACTTTTTTAACCATGCTTTGATTGTTATTGCCAGAAGCGTCTATAGTTAGTCCAGTTCTCTGTATATAGCTCGTCATGTTAGATGTGTCTGCTTTATTGCCTGCGTTATCTCTATAGATCTTGGTATTAGTTGGTGATGCCATGCTTAAACTCTTACCAGCCAAGTTAAAGTAAGAGGTAGCTACAGACTCATTCCAATTAAGAGTATCAGTAGCCCATGTAGATGTTGCTGAATTCCATGAACCCGGCGCTAGTGGATTACCCTCAGTGCCAAACTCGATAAACCCAACATTAGGAAGATCACGCAAAGTAAAAGTATTATTGCTCCAATTCCAAACAAGAGCTTTATCGCATTGTGCATTAGTTACGTTGCCTGATGATACATAGCAAGCCCACATTTCTGTTTTATTATAATCCGCAGTAACAAAGCTCTTCTCAAATTCATCTCCATTAATATCAGTAAATATAAAATCTCTCATCTTATGTGGAAGAATAGATGTCAATCTATCACCAGTGTTGATATACATATCACCATAAGCCATTACAAAGTGACCACCATCAAACTCTCTAACGCAGTTCTTTGCAAGAGCGCCCACGTTAGGAGATAGCTGAGTAAAGGAAAAGATAAAAGGATTGCCAACATAACTCATCTTATAAGTGGAGTATTGTTTATAGATCATAAAGTCACCACGTAACGGTAACCCATCAACTATAATACCTTTACTATCCTCTAAAGCATACTCGCCAGCATCGACGGTAGCCGAGGTTTCATCCCACGAAGTAGGGACAGCTTGACTGGCCGCCGCAGTAGACCACTTAACAAGACTAGTATAAGGAACTGCTGACTTAGTAACATTCAATGCAATCAAGAAAGACTTAAAGGCCCTTAGTGATTTACATTCTGTGCTTGCAGGCCAATGAGTAAGGTCGGCCATTTTTGTAGCTACTGATGGTATGCCTGATGATAACGCCCAAAACTGAGGATCATCAAACCCATTGCTCATTACAAGTATACCGCCTAAAACTGTGGCTGTCCAATTCTCTTTAGCAGTTGCATTATAAGCTCCGCTAGCTCTTGTAATGTCTGTCCATATTGTTCCATTATGTACATATATTGCAGCAAGGCCGCCTACTATCCAATAGTTTGCGCCACCAACTTCTAAGTTTGTAATAAAGTATGGCGCTATAGGACACGACTCCATAACTTCCAAATAGCCGGGGCTTTTCTGTATTGCGTTATGCTCTGCCCTTATATTATTACCTTCCGTCCAAGCATTAGGTGGCAGTTGCCAAGCATTTATATCCTTAACAATACCATGCTCACCTACATTTTCTATAGGTACAAGCATCTAGCTGGACGGTTCTTCCGGCCAAACAGCAGAATCAACATCTTCTACAGTGGTCTTATTAGCTGGGAAGTCTCTTAACTCTTGCCTATACTGGGTCATGGCGGCTGACATAGGAACATCAGATAGCCCATGCCAGTCTGTTTTAGCTAGTCTACTATTACGATCTAATCTTAATTTTTCAATAGCCCTATCAAATGCTCCAGCCTCCCAAGCGGCTTGATTAGCATCAGCTTGCGCCTCTTCTTCAGCTGTTAACTGAATGCGTTGACCATCTACATGTTTGAATCTTGGCATATCTTGCTCCTATTTTATTCCATACATCTGAATTACTCCATCAAAGTTTCCTGATGACATCTCAAACTTCATTCTATTTACTGCACTGGTGCTTGCACAAAATCCTTGAGCATACTGATCGTTAATATATTCACTAGCATGATAAGAAGTAAAATGACCTGAAAAGTATTTATTATGTGTGGTTCCAGTAGGATTATACACATACAGAATTCCTGCCGAACTCTCATCTGATCCATTGCCTATATCAAAACTAAGGCAAGCATTAGCGGTACTGTTGTCTAAAGATTGTGCCGTTATAAGAGAAAGATCGTCACCACTTCCATCACTTTTTACTTGCGCCCTGAAATATGTTGTCGTTTTATTTAACCAGCTAGAACCATCATCTGTGCTAAAATTGACCTGCCATTCAACCCCATCAGTTGCAGGATTTAAGTCAGTAAAAACAAACATATAGTTTTTATATGTAGTCGTTATATCGCTAGTTATGGCCTGACTACTTCCCCCTGAAACGGTAAAAGTATTTATTATAGTTGGGTTTCCAATAATCATCTATAGCCCCCACAAAGAAAAGTAACCATCAAAATTTCCGTCATCACTCATCTTAAATCTTACCTCATCTATTGCGGCTGTAGTGTCAAAGTAGCCAGCCACAAATGGATTCGTCGTTCCTCTAGCTGCATATGGCCCATAGATTCCATTATTAATTGTCCACCAATGTTTAACATAAGTTGTATTTGAGGGGTTAAATAAATAAAGTTCGCCAGAAACGTTTTCTGTTGCTCCCGGCCCGGGCCCTTGAAATATTTTTATAAAAGTAGTGCCTTGTGTATCCACTCCCGAGTCATAACTCAAATTAGCAGTACCACCAACATAATGCTGGGACTTAAAAAATGTACCCACCACCTGTTCATTCCAGCCACTTCCACCAGATTCATTGACTTGAAATTCTAAATAAGTAGAGCCAGAAGAAGCGTCTGGGTTCACATTAATATATTCAATCTTGTATAGTTTATATGTTGAGTCAATTCCGGCTGTGAAATTAACGCCACTTACACCAGTTACCAACTGCTCACTAATCTTAGTTAAAGCCATTATTTAACTCCCCACTGTCTTATGATGCCTGTATCCATATTTGCATCAGGTTCATCAAATGCGAATCTAATTGCTGTTAATGCTTTTGAAATGTTTGCATACCCTCCCACAAAGAAATCCAGAGCAGGATACTGAGTGCTTTGAAGATTCAAGGAAAGCCTTGAAACCATATTTGTAGCGTATGTTGTGCTTGCAGGATTATATAGCGTCATATATCCATTAAGGGCATATTGAGGGTCCATGTGAGCATCACCATTAAGCGGTATCTGTCCTGTTTGTGCAAGCGCATCAAAACTAGTTTGATAATGAAGATTGCTTTGCGTCCCATCTTGTCTGTTATAAGCTCTAAAAGCACAAGTAGTTACTTCAATCGTTCCATAGTCATCATCTGCATCTCTAACCTGAAATGTGAAATCAGTATCATCTGCGGAGGCATGAAGATCAATAAACTCAAATATAATAGACTTATAATCAGCACTGTTTAAATTGCTAAATACTTTAGTCCCCTCACCCCCCGCTGTGTAGGTTTCCATTAAAACCACATCACCAGCTGATACACCTGCCGCACCAAGTATGGTTTGCTTAAATGCTCCGATAGGCATCAGGACATATCCAAGCCAGCGGCAAATCCGTAGAAGTTAGTTCCACCATCTACAGTAGTAAAGCAAAGAACGTCAACTCCAGAGTTAGTCAAGGTGGGTGCTGATCCACCAGCCCACTTAACATTATTGCCACCAGCGCCATGCGCTCCAGCTTTGAATGTGGGTGTAGCTAAACCGCCATTTGTTATTACTAGTGTTAGAGAGTTGCTCTTTGAACCCACTGAATTAGTAATTCCAAAGTTAAATGTATTAGCTGTAAAGGTTACAGTTTGAACATTACCATTTTCAAGGTCAGCGTTTGTCCCTGCTGTAATAGTTCCTATAGCGTTTATAGTTTCACAATAGTCTTTCATCTCTGGCTTTTGAAAAACATTATCGCCCATATCTAAAACATTAGCATCGCTAATAGTTAGTCCACTATTCTGAAATGTCTTTCCACCAGTTCCATTAAATCTTGCAATCGCGTTATCCGTACTAGATCCCGGCCCTGAAGCATCACCTACTGCTGTCTTTCCGTCTAATAGGTTTAACTCAGCCGCAGTAGTGGTTACTGCCGCCGCGCCTAGCGTGGTAAATTGTGATTGCAATACTGATTTAATTAGCCTGAGATGGTCATCACCTTGTGATACAGGATCACTAGATGTTGGATTTGTGGCTGTTAGCTGGCTAATATATGTTGCTGTTTCTAATCCCATGATTAATCCCCTTTAAAAGTAACCACTCGTGTTCATTACTCTTAGCTCAGAACCTGAGTGGCGATCTTTATCATCCTGAACTTGTAAATCATTAACAGCCTGTCTATAAGCTGTAGCCCATAACTGTATCCTTGCGTCATTCTGTAGGAAGGGTTCTGCTTCTAATAAAGCCCCATATAAATATATATCAGGATTATTTGTAAGCATACTATTGGTAGTAGCCGCAGGAGTTAATGCAGGTACTCGCTTATAATAAAGCATAGAATAACCATCAGCAGTTGCAGGAGCAGGACCAAGCCTAAAGTTTTCCCCAATAATGGTAAAGGCTTCTGGTGTTCCAGAGGTAGATCCTCCCCATATTCTATTCATTATTTCTGGCGTAACATACGACAATGGAACTATAGGGTCAAGAGTTAAATGAAATGTTCTTGCCTGTATGTAATCTGTAGGCAGCGCATAGTCTCTAGTTCCCGGAGTTAATGTTCCAGTAGCCGTAGTTTCCATCAGTCTAAGCCGAAGGTTACGGTTGATCCTTGCCTCAGCTAAGTCTATAAATTCTTGTATTCTATCTGTTAGGTCACCCCTGTCTAGCCAGTTAGCCACAGCAGTCTGGAGTTCCGCATAAGTTCCTATCGCCATTACCTTGTCATCTCCGCAATATATACTGTTCCTGATGCTGACACTTGTAAAGCAGATACCTTCTGCCCTGAACTAATACGCCAATAAGTAGGCCAATCTTTCTCTTGATAACCTTCCCCAACAGCCTCGTATTCTTTCCATGAGTTTGTTTGTGCAGACCACGTACCAACCACATCACTCCATGGTGTAGTATCTACTTCCCCACCAAACGCAAGAAAAGCGTCCTCTGTAGCTGTTATCATTACAGCACTTATACCAGAGCCAACCGCCTCTGCCATTTCGGTAGAGGTTGTAGTGGTAGTTATAGAATGCAATTTATTTGCAAGTCTATAGATATCTGGATCAGAAATTCTCATCTGGTTAATTCTGTTACATAAACAACTGAATTACTACCACCAGCTCTTAATCCAGAAATCCTGTCTCCGGGGCTAACACGTATGTAATGAGGCCAATCCTTAATAAAGTAACCGCATGAACCAGCGGTGGCGGCGCTTCCATGCTCGTCAATTTTAATAAACACAGGCTCACTGGCGTTTATTATAATAGCGTAGCATTGGGCAGAGACAGCATCACCTAGTGTTACCGAGCTATCGGTAGCAGTAAACGTATAGTTAAAGTTATTTAATCTGTATAAATCTGACATATTATTTTCCTCTATAGTTTTGTTGGCGCAGTTCTAAAATACTTATTGTCTGGATCATTCAAATACTTAGCCAGCAACTTAGGATCTTTATCAATTGCTCCATTGGTTTCATTCTTCCATTGCTCATAGACGTTAAAAGGAATAGAAGCTACCTTATGCCAGTCCCCTCTTTTGCCTTTTGTTAGCTTATCACCATATATGTTATATTCTTTTTTATTCTGCTCTATAGTTGGAGTAACATCCTGATATGTAGTTATAGATATTTCTCCATCAGGCTCTTCTATCCATTCCTGATGTCTATAAGGCATTACATCTAACAGCTTACCTGATCTTCTTTTCATCCTATTAAAAATCCCTTACCACCTATAGCTTTAGTCTGGTCTTTAGACCATTCTTTTAAATGCTCTTCAGCAGTCTTTTGTTTAGGCTTATCTGGTGCTTTAACTTTTTTAGCACCAAACGCTTTTTCTAGTTTATCTTCTTTTCTCGAAACCATAAGGTCATCACCCATTTTTCACCTTCATGTGGCGGCAATCCTTGATGCAATGATAGCTCATGCGCCTGATTGTTTTCATCAACATTACCAAACATCAATAATCTTCCGCCTATAGAACCAATGATTAAATTTAATTTTGGAAATGCAGTAGACCCACCTACAGCATTATTCAGATATAGCATACAAGTTAATAACCTTTGCCCACCATTCTCAAGATGTACCCCATCTAGTGCGTCATAATGTGGTTTATACTCTTGGTCATCAGTATAACGCAGAACATTAATAGGCTCTGCTCTTTCTAATGGTATAGCCGCTATATCCGAAATCCTTTGACATACCTCTGAAAATTCAGAATGATTAAGCCAAGTTCCGTGAGAGGTTCTATCCTTATCTGAAACTAAGCCTTTATCAGTTGCCACTGTACTTCTTTCTAGCTTACCTCTTGAATGTTCAATTATTTGATTGCATTCTTCTGAAGAGATAATACCGTCTACTACCGCAATAGTAGGGGTTTTTGTATACACAAACATTACAACTCCTTATTTAAATGGATCTTCTACCTTATGCTTAGGGCTGTTGCCCGGAGATTTATATCCAGACTTACCTGTTTCCAAGCTCTTAATGGCCTTTAATAAACCTTCGTCACCACCTCTGCTAACAGGGGAGTACAAAGTAATTGGACCTTCCACTTCTTTTTTCTTGCTCATTAGCCTTTCTCTTTTTGATTGTCTTGGCCTTTGACGTTACCGCCAGTGCCTAGTTTAGAAATGATACCTGTTATACCACCATAAGCATCCCCTTTGCTTTTAAAGGACTTATCGGCAGCTACACCCTGCGGATTATCCGACCATTTTTCTGTGCCCTTTTTCATAACTACCTCCTTATGTAATGTAAAAATACTTGGGCTAGTCTACTGCCCTCAAATTTATCCCTCCAGTGAGGGGTTTCAACTCCTTTATAAATAAGTCCATCACCTTCCTCTAAATCCACCCTTCTCCCATCGTAGGTTAAATCTCCATTTTCATGGAATGGGTCTAAATAGAAAGGCCAAACAGCTTCATTAGTCTCCCTTCTTAAAGTTAAGGTAACACTAAACTCACAACTATGCTTATCGGTATGCTTCTTTAATACATCACCTTTCTTATAAACTCTAAGGTATGAATATGTTGGAGACAATTTCACTCCAGTATGTTTTTCCATGTCAGGCAATAAATAGCATAATAAGTTCTTCATCGCCAAATCATCATGCCAAGCAGGAGTATTGGGTATCTGATCGTCTATAAATCCGTGAGTCTCTTTCGTTGGTATGGCATCAGGAAGTGTCGCTTTGTTATAGGCATATACGCCAAGAAAATCCAACAATTCACCAGTTAACATCCCCCTTATTGTTTTGAATCTAGTATGCCCAAGAGACATATGAATATCTTTCTCCTTTGGTTACAGGCTCTACTCTATGTGGATACATGAAGTTAGATGGAAATATAATGACATCACCAGTCTCAAATGGTATTGTCTGATCTCCCCACATTACAAACTCACCACCTTCAAAGTCTTTATTTAACTGACCTACAATGGATAACATCGGGATACCTTTTACATTTCCATCAAACAACGAACTAATATGATCACAGTGTTCTGCCATTTGATGAGTCTCAGCATACTTTAAAAACTTTATAGCTGAATACCCATTCCACCCGTCAAACCACTTATAACCAAAACTTCTTACATACTCTGTTAATGCTTTAGATAAATCATTTATAATAACATTGTTAATATGAGCATGATCTTTATTCCAGTCAGGGCTTTTAAATCCTATAAATTCTGGCTCTGCATTTCCAGAAGGTTTAGACTTAACCTCTCTCTCCCATCCAAAGCCATGTTCAGGATCATTTGTTTCATAACCAGTGAAGTCGTGACTCTCCCACTGGCTTTTCTTTAGTTTCTCTAAAGCGTACTCACAAAAATCTACACTTAAAAAACGTTTCTTGTGAAATAAATAATCTTTTATATTTTCTTTCATAGATAAGTGAGGGCTTTTACACCCTCACTCTTACACCTATACGTCAGCCAAGAAACCGTTAGCCGCTTGGTTCTTAGACATAAGACCGTACTCAGCCAGAATCATCTGCTTTATACTGTCCCCAGTCTTTGCTAGACTTTCAGTCATGAATGGACGTAGATACGCCACAGCCCAGAAATCAAAGTCTATAAACCAGCAATCTCGCGCTCTCTGGAACCGATCTGGAATTATTTTAAAAGTTCCAAAATCGGAAACATAAACGTCAACAGATGCCACAACATGAGCAGGTGCAGACTTATCTGCCGCTGTCCTTAGTTCTGACACTGTTTGGGTTAATGCCGAAATCACCTGCTTATTAGCAGAGCCAACAAGAATGGTGTCTGGAGTTCCACCGCTATCAAAGCATTCTTTGATAACGGTCTTCATACCAGCTTCGGTTAATGTACCAGTGGATGTAGCATCGCTAGCGGTGTTAGTACCATTACCAGCAGATGCAGAACCTAAACCGGGTGGTGAAGGTGCGCCTCCTAAAGTGTGGTAATTGGTAGCTACCCATGCCCCTAGTCCTGCCGTTGCTCTCGCAGTTGCAGGGCCGGGTGAAGGGCCAGCACCAGCCGATTGTGCCACATTATCCATCAACATCTTTTCCATATCACGCTTCATTTCTTTAGCGCGTTTCGCTAACTGATACGCTTGTGAAGATTTACGCCCAGCAAAATTAACGGCCTCTGCTGTTCCAGAAGTCTGGACAGCTTTAACCGAAATCTGGGTGTAATTCCCCACCCTAGTAGGTTCGCTTACAGCAGTAGAAGCCGGATCATTACCTTCAGTGGAGCGATTTGCCGCCGCCGCTGTTAGTGCATCCGTCTGCCACTCAAAGTAAGTATTCTCAGCAGTCTCACGACCACAACCACTTAGGAATGGTGTCTCAGTTGGCGAAATATTATAGATTATGTTACTAAGGTCTTCCCTGATGCCTACAGCACCATAGGTTTCCCTAGTATTCGTAGGAATAGCCATAACATTTCTCCTGTTTTAAAGTTCAACAAAGTCCTCAAATAATCCTACTGCGTCATTTACATGACCTGAATTTTGAAGACGCTTCATTTTGTTTTGACGCACAGACTTGTCGCTAGCTTTCTTCTCAACACCCTTACCGCTTTTAACAACTTTAACATTCTTCTTTACCTTTTTAGTTTTAATGTTCTTAGCTTTTCTTTTGTCGTCCTCCCACGCTTTAGCTTGCATCATGATTAGGATAGAACGATGGTCAAATAACTGACCAAGCTCCTCATCATTAAAACCTTTTGATAAAGCAAATTCCCTAAGTCCTTTAGCTATAACCTTTTGTTTCTCTGGTACGCCCCAGTCTGGCAATATAGTCGCCAGTTTTTGGTACTCGCTTTGCGCCCATTGATTAAACTGTTGCTGCTGAACTTCAGATTGTTGCTGTTGTTCGTATTGAAATTTCTGTTGTAGCTTTTGTACATTGGCTTGAGACTCACGATATTCATCCCGTTTAGTAAGGTACTCTTCCTTATCTTCCGCTTTCAATCGTTCCCAATCAATATTCTCATACTCTTGTAGACCAGATAAGTTTAACTCAACTGCGCTACTTAAAGTATTTATGTACTCCTGTCGAGCTTCCTGTGTAGCTGCAATTTCTTGTTGATAATACTGTCCAGCCTCATCAAGTTTTTTGCGATACTCACTTAGCTCTTGCGTCTTTTTTGTATAATCCTGTTGTCGAGAATATCCATTTAAGAGTTCTTCTTCAGTAACCTCAAACTCCTCACCGTTAACCTTAACAGTGTAAAGATCAGGTGTGCTGTCCTCCTCTTCAGTGATTTCTTCTTCGACTTCGGATTCTTCTGAGTCCTCCTCCTCTGCCTGTAATTCCTCATCAGATTCTTCTTCAGAAGCCTCTAATGATTCCTCTTCGACCTCGGTTGATTCTTCAACGTCCTCTACCTCTTCAGACGTTTCGGCTTCTTGCTTTTTCGGATTCTCCTCTTCAGGTTCCGATAAAGATAGAAACGCATCTTGTGCCTCCCTTATGCTTCCTTCTGGAAAGTTTGGGGAAGGTACTGCTGGTTGCGGTTGCTGTTGCGTATCCGCCATAATAAACTCCTTTAATTAGATAAATGGATGTTGCTTTTCAAGAACCTTGTTCATGTGTCCAGTTTCAACTATAGACTTTATATGCCCTTCGATTCTATCAAGCAGTCTCATTGCAAGCCAGATTGATTCTCTAGCCTCAACTTCTGTAGAGCCACTGTGTTCCCAACGGCTCTGTAAATCTTCTTTAATTGCTCCAAATGCTTCATTAAACAACGGATCATCTAGGAGAGACTTAGCTCTCCTTTCCCTCTCATCAGGTAACATTAAGTTGCTCCTATCGCTACTGCTCTATTTTGCTCTCTCTCTAAGTTAAGCTCCTGCTGTTTAAGGCTAGAGTCAACTTGTAACTTTTCATATTCTTGTTGGATCTTTTGTGCCTTTAACTGAAGCTCTCCAGCTTTGATCTCTAGCTCTTGTTGTTTGATTTGAGCTTCCATTAAATCAGCTTGCTCTTTAGGTGAAGGTTGTTCCTGTTGAGGCGGCATATTAGCAGGATTAGTTAAGTAATCATCAACATTTTGAAAGCCCATAGATCTAACCAAAGCCGCGCCCAAGTTATACATATTCTGCTCATTAACAATTCTTAAACCACCCTTCATAGCTTCTCCTGCAAATTGCAACATTCTCGAAAGGTGAGCCATTTGCTGATCCTTGTTCCCGCTACCCAAAGCAACTGACACAGTGCAATCAAACTTATCGTTCCAAGCATCAGGACGAACAGGAACCCACTGATTGCGTAACATAATAACTCTTTCATGGTCTTGGTTTTTAAGCAGTAACTCATAAATCCTCAACATTAAATCTTTAACGCCTGTCTCAGCAAAGTTTCTTGCAATTAACTCTACTCTACTTTGAGCCGCACCCATAACTGCGTTAACAGCCGTAGCTGTAGTATGAGATGTTAAAGCATTCTCGTTTAATCCTTGTGACATTCTTGACACGCCAGCCCTAGACTCTCTAACTCCATCTAAGTATTCTAACATCTGGAATGAGTAAGGCTCTAACGCGGGTGTCGCTAAAGGCGTGACTGCGTTCGGAGACTTAACCCTAACCACGCCACCAGGTCTTTGCGTTAAGAGGTCATCAAGGTTAGCCTGACCCTCTAAAATTGCATAGCGCCCAAAGTTCTGGTTATACATGTTATCCATGAGGTTCCGCATTAATGTCGATTTCATGAGCTGAATGTCCATCACTAAATCAGCTATAGATAAACCAAAGAACTTATGCGGTATCTTTATTGGGGTAATAGAAACAAATGGAACCATATCTACTTCTTCGTTCTCAAGAACAGTAGAGCCGACCAAACAAACCTTTCTTAACTCTGTTATTCCGTCACCATCATAATCAGTTTTAAGAAAGCACTCATGCAACCAGTAAGTTCTCAATCCTTGCTCACCATACTCATCTCCACCCCATCCTTCCCAGTATCGAGCAGACTTGTCAAAAGCATAACGCTCTAATCTTTCAGCAGAGAATTGTGTCATGTCTTCATCACCAGCACCCAGTTCATCTGCATCTAAGTCTGCGTCAGGATACATCTCTCTTAACTCGGATAAAGTTTTTTCTACCCTATGACAAATAAATCTAGCACTCTGTATGTCTTTTGATTCCCTAGAAATAAGGAACTCAGAAGGTGGAACATTCTCTATTTTAACTTTACCAATCTGTCTGCGTCTTGTAATGACAACATCATGGTATGCAACAACACCCATCATCTCATCTTCTTCTACATATTCTTCATGGTGTATTTCTTCTACATCAGGATTACTCACAAGAATTTCATACTCCATCTCGTCAAGATGAGTATACTCTTCTCTTTGTGGTTCATCGTAATCATCCCACCATACTTTGACTATACCATTCTTACTTAATAAAGCATCCGTAAACCACGAGTATAGAATCTCCCAGCCGGGATTATCTTTAGTGAATACATAGTTAACGTAATCAGTAGCTTGGTCAGCCATAGCTACATCTTCTGGGCCATGAGGTGTAAACTTAACCATCTCATCGCCTGAAGCAAAGACCCTCATTAAGGAAGGTTTAATCCATTCCACAGTATCCTGTACGGTAGAGTCTACATACTGTGATCTACCCTCAACCTCATTGCCGAAAGGTAAGCTATAGTAATATTCCATAGCTTGCTCTCTCTGCTGAGATATTGTATCGCCCATATACCCAAGCGAATCCGTAATCTCTCCTCGTATCCTAGTAACTAGCTCGTCATCTGATCTATCTTTTGCCATTAAACTATTCCGTAATTCCCATAATTAACCTCTTGCGTCCATGTTGGATCTTTACCAGATACAGCAAAACGCTGTGATTGAAATGCGTATCGTGTTGCAGACATAAGATCATCCCTTATAGGAACTACCTTATTAAATTTTCTGTGATACATTCTAAACTCTTCAAACCAATCTGTCAGAGTTGAGAATACCTTAAACTTGTCAGCCTCTATAGATTGAAGCATTGCCATTAAACCTTCCTCAATAGAATTAGATCCTTTATTGACACCTAATGCTGGTGGATTAGAGAAATGTTCCAACAAAAAATTACAACCTAAGTTTCTATATTGGTCAGCAAGCCCCGGATTTCCCATGCTATCCCTGCGATTACCGTCATGCGGGTAGGCTATGGGAATAAAATGCGGTCTTATTCTTATATTCTCAGCATGAACCGATGGGCTTGCTTTTGATGCTCTATAACAGTCATATATGTAAAATATCTCTGTTTCAGTGTCAATTGCACACCAAACTACAGCCGTTGGATGGTCCCAACCAAAGTCTATTGCCGCTATTCTCGGCCAATGTTCCTCAATATGGACAGGATCTACCATCACTTTCTCTTCGCCTAGAGGAAATACCAGACCTGAGCCTATAGATGGTCTACCATTTCTTCTCATATCCCTCTCATGTGGCGAATAAGAGGATAGAATCTGCTGCATAACAGCTTCATTTAAATGACCATCTAACCCATTCATGGTCTTTACTTTCTCAGATGCGTCATCCCATGTCGCATTTACTAGAGATTGCCCTTTCTGAAGGTTATTCATAAAGGATGCAACTGTCTCAGTCATTCCACTTTCAGGGGTAAAGGTCATGTAAACCATCCCCTTTCGGTCTAACGTCCTTGTTACGGCTTGAGAATAAATATCTCTTGATGGTTCTTCGTCCAACCATATACAATCTACACTACGTCCCTGCCATTTCTCTACACCCATCTCGTATGCTTTGAAGAATAAAGAAGAGTTCCCACCAGATACGTGCTTTACGAGGGCCACACTCTTAGCATTTGGTACTCCGGGCTTTCTTTCTGTTTTAACAATAAGGTCTTTAGGCACTGTGCCTGACCCGAAAGCCTCTGGATCATCGGGGGAACCCAATAATTCAAACTGTACAATATCTCTAGTTGTCTCGTTGGAGACGCCACCAGCCCATGCTACGATGGGTTGACGGTACACTCTGCCCTCCCACCAATCAGGATAAATCCCTGTTAGGTGGTAACTAAGCTCCATACTGCCGCAATAAGACTTCCCTATGCGGTTAGCCGCCATGAGAAGCCTCTGGTTGGCCTCTGAGCCGCTTTTATGGAACTTTAGCTGGTAAGGGTAGGGGTCGTAAGAATCGATCTTAGAGAAGCGTTCTCTGCGTCTTTGCTCCTTTAATAATTCTAATGCCCTAGTGTTTGATGAGCGCGTCGAGTTCTCTTTGGATTTCTTCATCCGACATTCTTTCTACTGTAGTTTGTTCTATTCTCTCTACAGGTTTTAATCCTGCTCTATCCAGTAAATCCTTGATTGCACCAAGGCGTACCGAATCGCTCTCTGACGATTCCGCCAGTTCTGATAAGTATTTAATACTCGAAGGTACATGGTCTGCCAATACTTTTTGAGTCTGCTCATTGATTTCCTTTCTTAAAAGATTCTTTAATTCATAGCCTTTCTGTTTAGCTGTCTTTTCTGAATAGCCAGCCTCGATTGCAGACTGGGTGGCGTTTCCCGTCTTGCTGTAAATATCTACAAATTTATCCTGTCTGTCTGTCATTAGAAAAACCCATACTGCCCCTGCATTTCTCGCTCTCTAAATTTACGAGCCGCTTCTTGCGTTCTCATTCTTTCTAACATCTGTTGGTTTAACTGTTCCAATCTAGCTTCTTCTTCTCTTTGCTTTTGAATTGCGTTTGCTCTAGCCTCAGCCATTAATCTAGCTCCTTCTCTCTCTTGCGCTCTCTGCCTTGCCTGAGCTTCAGCCGCCTCTCGTGCGCTTCTTGCGCTTGCTTCAGCCTGTCTTTGAGCTTCTCTTTGTCTTGACTGTTCTTCAATCCGTCTTAAATCTGAAGCGCTAGCTTGCCTGTCATCTCTTCTCTCTTGTGGTTTTGGGGGTACAATAGGAACCATCTGTTGTAATACATTAGCTTGAGTTTCTGCTATTTTATCTTCATAGCCTCTCTCTGCTCCGATTATATTCTCTCTCGCATCCATTCGCGCTTGATTAAAAGGAGCCAAAGGATTAGGGATCGAAGCAGATATACCAAAAGGTAGACTAATGTCCCATGTTCCATCAGGATAGCTGCTAGGGCTTCTGCCCCAATCTGTAAACTCATCGTACTGTTGCCACGCACGGCCTAACGGTGCGAGCCTCCACATAGGTACATTTTCTTCAGCATACTTTTGCCCTAGATCATACCCAGTATCTTGATGATACCCGCCTACTCCATACGGAGATGTTTGTGAATTTTTCTTCCTTTCCGCAACAAAATCCCCATGATCCCTCCACGCTGGCTCACTAAGCCCAGAAGCCAATTGATACAATTTCTCTCTTGTTGTTAAGAGAGGATTAGCTTTATCCTCGTGAAACTGGTCGATGAATCTAGCCCCCATCGCTGGTATAGACCATTTTGATAAAAAACCTTGAGGCTCCGCAGGTGCTGGCTCCTCAACAGACTCCCCTATAACAGGTCCACCCAGAGTATGTCCACTCAAAGGGGCAAACGCTATAGGTTCATATGGCGTATTCCAAGCAGAAAAATCTAATCCTTCATCCATTATTTTTTCTTCTTTTTCTTGGCCTTGTTATAAGCCGCATATCCCTTCTTGGTATAAGGGTAATGTTTGGTCTTACCTGATTTAGTTTTTAGTTTGGGCATATCTAACTCCAAGGTTTTTTTCTTTGTTTGCTTATAAGGCCTCTTGGAGCATCCTTCATGGTTCCAGTTAAATCTGGGGGTAATGCTCCGCCACCAAATGCTCCAGATCTACTATGCCCTTTGGTAGCTTTTTTGATATAATTCCTTATCTTCTTATCCTGACTCTTTTCAGTTTCTTTTTGTAATAAAGCCCATCTCTCTTTAAATGGCATACCTGCTTCCATTCTCTCAATCCACTTCTTTCCGCCTTTAGGTAATATTACCTTTTTACCACTCTGGTATCTGTCTATTGATACTTGTCTAGGAGTATGTGGATCGTATATTGAGTCATAAGGATGCTGGTAGTCTTTGCCGGGATCTATCCAAGTATTTAACTGGTCATCCCACTTAAAACCTTGGTCATACATTCCTTCTGTTGCTTTTCCAGCATTTACGATATTGTCGATATACGCTCTTAATGCCTCAACTAGAAATGTGTTCATAAGATATTCCTTGGTTACCTAAAATGTCCCTCCGCTGTGTGGATAGGATATATATATAAAAAGAAAACAGCGAGGGGGGTCGTATCCCCTCGATGTGGCCCCGGAGGAACGAGGAGCCTTATAGATGCCGAACCGACAGCGGAGGTTCGACATTGCTGTTGGCGGTGATACTCCCCCTATCTATAACAAACTAGAACCAAGTTTAGGTCCAGTTGGTTTGAACTGGCTGTGTGCGTGGGGGAAGGATATACTAAACGGCAAGGCGTAGCGCTGTTGTTGTTTATATTAAATCTTATAGTCCTGTATGTTGTTAGCGTTAGCTATCCATAGTTTATCCACATAGCTGTCCTGTTGTATCGGGCAGGTCTGTGGGTAAGCTGTGGATAGGTAGTGCTGTTTCTGTTAATCCGCCTCTACTCAGGGCTTCACCTATGGGACAGCAACAGCGTTGGCTAATGAGGAGGGTAGTCAGCCGTTGTTTAAATACAACAGTAATTGTGCAAAGATACCACACATTTAGGCTTGCTTTTTCTATCAATCATCTGTACACTCTGTACATGGAATCAATCAACACAAACAGGAGACAATAACAATGTCCGAACTATTCAACCAAGTCTTAAACATATGCAAAGAACTAGACAGTATTCAAAAGGCACCGCGTAATGTGGAATTCCTGGCAGGCTCTATTATTAACGAGGCTTTCTTTTCCTCGCTGATGATCCAGAAAGACGAGCAAAGATTGGCGACCGCTGACCCTAACCGAGAAGCATGGCTCAACGACAACGGATTCGATTCCGAGCAAATGGGCATCGAGCAAAGGATCGCAGACAATACCGCCTTAGTGGCTCAAGTCATTAGCGTGGTTCAGCGTATCAACTATCACGATGTCCCAAAGATCATACGGGAAAAGGTAGCGTGGAGAATGACCAAGCAAGACAACCCATACGTTTCAGAACGCAAGGTTGAAGCATGGGTAGAAGCAGGGATCGACCGAGAGAAAGCTATCAAGATCGAGCTAAAGAAATCCGAAGATTTTCTAAGCGATTGGGCGCACTACGGGAAAGCAGTAGAGCAATACTTGCTCCGAGCCTATAGCGAAGATCTCGCATTTGATTATCCCGAGAACCTCAACAAAGCTCTAGCCAATAGACTAGGCCAGATGATACGGTTCTTCAATAACTATCCGCACCCCTCGACCATTAGTTTCTTGCCAGAATGTGAGGGACTCTTAGCTACCTGCTAAACTTCAAGACCTGAGCAAGTCTATAAACTGCTCAAAAAAAATTTTTAACAGCATAAGGATGTCGCGCTGCGCGCTCCTCATTATCAACAGCTAACAGATAAATGCGCCGACAAGTCGGCAACGGCACTCTCTATAACCAACAACTAGAATCATAATCATGAATTGCGGTGGAGGAATGGGTGTGACAACGGCAAACGATACGGCCCACTCAAACCTACAGCGAACAGCAACAGCCTACAGCGGGGGAGTGTTGAGAGGTAGAGAGGCAAAATCTCTTGGTAAATGTTGAGAGGGAGAGAGGCAAAAGTAAACTTGACAAGTGGTAAAAAGTGTGATACAATCGAGGGATATTAAAGAGTTAAAGAGATTAACAAGTAAATTAGGAGACAGTGATGACTAGAAAGATATATACAGGTGACTATGACATTGGTGAACCATCTTTATCACCACCTAAAGAGTGGGATCATGACCAAGATGAGTACGAACAAGCATTACATGACCATCTTTGTGAATGTGAAGAGTTCGATGGGTTTGATAGTAAGACTGGATGCCAAGAGGTTAACATGATGCACGCCGAAGAGTCTCTTAATGAATGGAATGGCAGTATAGATTACGATTACTTTAGCATTGAACAGGAGTATTAATATGAAAACAGAGTACGTTGGAGATGTTATTGGGCGCAATGATGTAGATAAATATTTATTTGAAATGTCTCAACGCCTTTACGAGATAGTAAATAATGTGCAGGATCTCACTGAGCAAATAGATTCTTGGATGAGAGAGGCGGAATGTATTCAGCATGAACTAGCATGTTATGACCCTGATCTTGACGAGCCGGACTTACATGGTAAGGAAGAATTCGATCGCGCAGTTGAGGGTGGCGATACTGATGGGACTTTACCTTAAATATCAAAGACTTACGGAGATTAATCATGAGTTTTAACTGGGTTGAAAAACACAGTACAAATTGTAAAAATTGCGGTCAGTTAGTGGACGAGCGCGAGTGTATTCCCGAAGATGATGGTGACATTTGTCAGGACTGCTACAACAAAAAAGGAGATTAATCATGTCACGTTTTTATGGAAGTGTTAAAGGTAACAGAGGCGAGGCAACACGAGGTGGATCTAAGTACTCAGGGTATACATCTTATTGTGCAGGCTGGGGTGGAGGAATCGAGGTTAGATTATGGTATGATCCAGAGGTAGGCAAGGATCACTATACAGTATGTCAGGTTGCACATTGCGGAAAAGGAATTGAAAGGGAAATAGCTAGAGGAATTGTTGGAGAAGAGTTTATACTAATACCCTTTAAAGATTGCGAGAACGAGGAAAGTATTTATCAAGATGGTTATGAGGATGGTTACGGGGATGCTATGGGATCGCGTTAGGATGCTTGAACTTACGAGAGTATTTAACTCTAGGTGTGACTGACTTGCTTGGGTAGCGATTATGTTTAGCTACCAAGTTACGTCTCTTATACCGCTTACTCTTCTGGGTTAGTTTGTCTCTATAATCCATTGGGATGTTCCTGTTATACTTATAACGGATAAGTAATAAGCCTTTGATATTAAAGGATAATTTTGCAAAGGGTATTTCGCATACAAGATTGCTCTCTATAGGAAGGTTTATTGTCTCTATAGGGGGCAGGATTAATCCTCTCATAAGGTGTCAAGATTAATGCTTGACAAATGATTAAATCTATGATACAATATATCCCTTTACTTAACAATCAGTTAGAGGTCATCCGTTATAATATATGAGTCAGTTAAATAGAATAATAACTAAAGCAGAGAATTGCTTTCAAAGATGTGTGATTGAATTAAGGAAAACTAAGGGAGCATCAGGCATACCGATAGATGTGTACCTTAATACTTGCCTAGATTGTGTAGAGATGGTGAACAAACTACCCAATCTATCCAAGACAGAGAGGCACAATGCGAGACAGAAGATATTTGCTGTGTATTTTAAGCTACAGAAGTACAGTGGTCCAGAGAGGCAAACATCAGACCCATTTCCAAAAGGAAAGGAGACGCACATGGAAACAATTGATAAGTCATTAGTGTCAGCCGACTCTTATAAGGGAGGGCTAGGGTTTAGTAGTGTATCAGATGGTTTATTCCTGCAAAATTCAGGGTCAAAGTCTAATCCATACTGGAAGCCTACCAAGACAGCGCCAGTAAAGACTCTTCCTAAAGAGGATTACCCCGCTATCATGGAGGAGTACGAAGAGAGGCGTTTGGAAAGTGATCGCTTAACAATGAAAGAATTCCATAAAGAAATGGAGCAAGAAAAAAGGGAGCTACTATATGAGATGCGACAACTGCGAGAGAGACGCGACACAGGCAAACGAGATGTACCAATTATGTAGCCGATGCTATACTATAAAGTACAGCACTATGAGAATAGATGGAAAGACTATGAGCATACCTGAAGCATTTAAACTACAGCTAGAGAAGATGGGACTCAACCGAAAGGATGGAGAGACGCTCTTAGACTGGAGCAATAGGTGTCAGACATATGCTAAAAGTACAGCATTAGGTAAGGCTATACCATGACCACATGGAAACACTGTGAACGTATGGTTGCCAAGTTACTAGGCGGTGAGAGAACTGGTTGCAATGGTGAGTCACGTAGAGATGTTGAGCATCCAAGGTGGAGCATCGAGGTCAAGCATCGAAAGACTCTACCCAAATGGTTACACTCAGCTATGGAACAGGCAGAGACAGAGGCAGAACATAGAGTACCTATCGTGGTACTGCATGAAAAGAACTTGACATATGAGGACTCGTATGTTATAATGAGATTAAATAACTTTACTAAGGAGACTGACAATGTTGGATAGACGTTTTGATCCATATAACTTTGGATCTTTGATGGAAGAAATATTTACACCTGTGAAATATGGTCGAAGAACTATTGACCAAGTAGGGACAAGAGATAAACCTACTATAATTACAAGAGGGGAGTGGGTCGAGAAGAAGTACAAGGCATGGCGCGAAGAGGACGGATCATACCATGAAGAATTAATTGATGATAGCGATATACCAAGAGGTGCAGAGATAACAAACGGAGACTGACATGGCTACAAAAAGTGAGTTCTTAAACGAGCTGTATAAAGATAACGGGTTGGTTAAGAGCGAGGATACATATGAACTATCCTTTGGCAAACGATCCGTTAATATTATAACTCGAACTGGTATTGAGAAGATACAGTACCATAATAACATCACTGTAACATTTGATGTGGAGTCTATTAACCCTGAGTTCGTGGTGGTTAAGGCTACCGCTAAGAAGGGTGATGTATCTGTTGAATCCTATGGTGAAGCATCGCCTCAGAACACACAACAGAAGTACCCTGTTGCTATGGCTGAGAAACGTGCATTGTCTAGGGTGATACTCAAAATCACTGGCTTCTATAAGTACGGAGTCTTTGGTGAAGATGAATCAGATGACTTTAAACAGGAGAAATAACATGTCTAAGTCTGACCGAAGAAAGAAGAGCAACAAAGAATGTACTATTGATATAGCTAAGTACAATGAAAGCGTAAGATTGTATGTTCAATCATCAGGTAATGTCTTTGAACCTTTTGAATGGGGTTGCAAGTGGAGCGACTTACCAGTAGGATTACTAGACAAAATGCAGGAGGCTTATGAGCAAGTGGTACTATCAAAAAAGCAAAAAGAAAAAGAGTACGTTGCGTCCAATCTCGAAGGGGTATGGGAAACAACGACACACTCCAACTATTACGAACCTTACTCTACTTGATGAGCCATTCGGAGACGGTAGGTTTGAGGGTAGAAGGTACTGGTTTGCTAGGTGGTGTCATAGAAACAGGCGTAAGTATGCACCATCTGGTGACACATGGGAAGAAGTATTCAAATTAAAAGAGGGAGTAACCCTGCTTGATTATATTAAATTTGCCAAAGAGAATAAATTAGGAGAGAGATATGCCATTCAAGACAAGTCTAGGAGAGACAATCTTCAAGCAAAAGTACGCATCTAATACCTATGAGACATGGGAAGATAGAGCGCACACTGTAGTTAATTGGGTGTGTGGTGACATGGATGGAGAGAAGAATAACCTTATGGCTAAGAGCGATAGGGATCAACTGACGCAGTACATCAGTGAGTTTAAGTTTATGCCCGGAGGTAGATACCTCTGGTATTCTGGCAGAGATGCTAGGTTTTTTAACAACTGCTACTTATTGAGGTTAGAGGAAGATAGCAGGGAGGAGTGGGCCGGATTGTCACAAAGAGCAATGTCTTGTCTGATGACAGGTGGTGGTATAGGTGCTGATGTTAGTTTGTGTAGACCATCAGGCAGACAATTGCGTAGGACAGGTGGCGTGGCATCTGGCCCCATTCCTTTACTCTATACTCTCAATGAGATAGGTAGGAATGTTATGCAGGGTGGCAGCCGTAGGTCTGCCCTGTATGGTAGCATGAACTGGCAACATGAAGATGCTAGACATTTACTCAAGGTAAAGAACTGGCATGATATAAAGATCGAAGGGTCTAATATCACAGTTGCTGATGCAAAGAAAGCAAACTTTAATTATCCTGCTCCGTTAGACATGATGAACATCAGTCTTAATTATGATGACGCATGGCTACATGGTAATGGTAGCGAAGTATTCACAGAGAATTGCAGGCAAGCACTGATGACAGGTGAGCCAGGATTTTCTTTTAACTTTGGAGACAAACAGAATGAGACTTTACGAAACGCTTGCACTGAGATTACGTCAGAAGATGACAGTGATGTATGTAATCTTGGGTCTGTTAACCTTGCGAATATTGATACGATTGAGGAGCTTAAAGATGTGGTTAGTCTCGCGTCTAAGTTTCTTGTTTGTGGGTTGATAAGAGCGCACTTACCTTATGATAAAGTAGGAAAGGTAAGACAAAAGAATTCTCGTATAGGTCTGGGCTTAATGGGCTTGCATGAATGGCTATTAAAGCGTGGACATAAGTATGAGATGAACGATGAACTTAAACAATGGATGAAAATATATGAATCAGAAAGCACGAGAAGTGCTAATGACCACTGCGATAGATTATTTCTTAACCGACCTAAAGGATACAGAGCCATTGCCCCAACAGGAACTATTAGCATCCTTGCTGGAACAACTGGAGGGGTTGAGCCAATCTATGCAGTCGCATACCGTAGACGTTATCTTACAGATGGGACAAGATGGAAGCATCAGTTTGTCGTTGACGGTACGGCGCAAGCGCTAATAGATAATGGCATTAATCCAGAAGATATAGAGTCGGCTGTTGATCTAGCAACTGACCCAGAAAGAAGGGTTAAGTTTCAGTATGATTTACAGAAGTATGTGGATCATGCAATTAGTTCCACGATAAACATACCTGCATGGGGAACAGACTTAAACAATGAGGACAAAGTAATACCGTTTATGTCATTAGTTAAGAAGTATGCCTCTGGATTAAGGGGATTAACAATCTACCCTGATGGATCAAGGGGTGGTCAACCAATCACTACCGTACCTTATGAAGAAGCGCACTCGAAGAGAGGTGTCATCTATGAGGACAACAGTGAGGAACAATGCTTATCAGGAGTGTGCAATATATGAATACTAAAAAATGTTACGGGTACAAAGGGCATCATGCTTGTGGCAAGGATTATCCAGACCATATTCTCCCAGTTGAGGAGTTTGCATCTGACGCAAGTCAGAAAGATGGGAAGCATCATTCGTGTAAAAAATGCAAAAGGTATTATAGCGGAATGCGTAACCCCAAAAGAAAACTATGGTATGGATTAGCAGGGAGTCAAAAAGAATATTACAGTCTATCAAAAGAAGGAAGGGCTAAGATTAGAGCGAGGATTCACAACAGCCCATCTTCTAACACTCCTACTTATAGGGCGCATCGAAAGCTACCCAAAGTACAAAGGCCCAAGGGTAAAAGAGTTACAATCTTTAAACCTGATGATCCAAGAGGTTTTGTTTATATCTTTAAAGATCACATGAAGTCTGTAAATGGGTGGCTATACTATTATAAGGTAGGTGCATCCCATGACCCACAAGAAAGATTAAATCAAGCTAATACATGGGGTGACTTTGAATGTCTCTATGAGTCAGAGATGGTAGATGAGTGTGCAAGTTTAGAGAAGGAAGTACATCAAGCTCTCTCTAAGTATAGAGTTAAAGGCGAGTGGTTCCAATGTGATAAGACTTTTATAATCAACAAGATAGAGGAGTTAGTTGATGCTAGAAAAGAGCAAGCGGTGGCAGAACAGAAAGTATCTTGACTGGATAGCCACCTTACCATGCGCTAACTGTGGACTAGAGGACGAGACTATAGTACCACATCATGCTATCAACATCAGCTCTATTGCAGGAAGGGTAGGTAATAAAGGACTTGGTTTGAAATCAAACGACTGGCTAGCAATGCCGTTGTGCCATGGCTGTCATAGCGCCTTACACAGTGGAGACAAAAGTATCCTAGCCTGTCAACCATTATTTATTTTTGATACACTTGACAAGGCTTTTAAATATGATATAATAGGAGAGGAAAATGATCTCAGAAGAAAGGGTAGAAAAATCTCTGGTGTATCTGGCAGAAAGCGATG
>VTLG01000777.1_pt1 | contig 32385 bp, 49 predicted proteins | sample 4694571 | NCBI WGS metagenome assembly VTLG01 (sample SAMN12604809, study PRJNA352737) | marine metagenome | biome: ENVO:00000447; feature: ENVO:00000209|ENVO:00000569|ENVO:01000036; material: ENVO:00002151; isolation source: viral sequences binned using virsorter ...
ATACAGGTGCAAACATTCCCATTGGTTTAAGCATGGAAGAGCAACGTCGTGCTGCTATCCGACAAGCGTTTTATGTAGATCAGATTTTGACCGCAGGCTCTCCGCAGATGACAGCGACTGAAGTCATACAGCGGCAGGAAGAGCGTATGCGTGTGATCGGACCTGTGCTTGGCAGGTTGATGAATGAGTTGCTGCGTCCGCTAATTGATCGTGTGTTTGCTTTGATGCTCAGATCAGACATGCTTGCGCCTGCACCAGAGGTGTTGCAGGGCATGGATATTGATATTGAATATGTGTCGCCGTTGGCAAGAGCGCAGAAGTCTAGTGGCCTAAACAACACCATGAGGGCGCTTGAGATATTGTTGCCGCTGTCAGAAGGCTTGCCGGTTGCAGATCACATTGATCCAGATGGCCTCGTGCGGCATGTCACTGATTCGCTTGGTGTGCCAAAGGTAACATTGAAATCGCAACGCGAAGTGAACCAGATGCGTGAGCAGCGTGCGCAAGCACAGCAAGAGGCATTGCAAAGACAACAAGAGCAAGAAGATGTCTACACTACAGCACAAGCAGCGCAGGCTGTAAGGATGGTAAGCGATTGAAGGATATCGATCGATTAAAATTTATGTACCGTGAAACATTTGACACAGAACACGGTCAGAAAGTTTTGCGAGACTTAGAGGCACGCTCAAACTGGCGTGCTTCTAGCTATGTGGCAGGCGATGCTAATGCCACAGCTTTTGAAGAGGGCAAGCGTGCCGTGCTTCTACACATCCACAACATGATGATTAAGGAGTAACTATGTCAGAGGAAGCTATCGAACAGGTAGCCCAGCCTGAAGCAGCGCCGCTGGAAACACCAGCAGAGGTTGCCTCGGGCGGGTCTGGTGACGATTTCTTGTCGATGATACCAGAAGAAATTAGAGAGCATCCAAGTCTTTCGCCTATCAAGGATGTCTCAAACCTTGCAAGGTCATATGTCAATGCACAGCGTTTGATTGGTGCAGATAAACTGCCTTTGCCTGCAAATCCTTCAGATGCAGACCTTGATAACATCTATAACAAGCTCGGCAGACCCGAAAGTGCAGATGGATATGATATTGCAGCAGATGGCGCGATAGTCACAGAAGACGTTGCAAAGTCATACGCAGAAGCTGCACATGCCTTGCGTCTGACGCCAGATCAGGCAAGTGGTATTCTTGAGTATTACAAGGGTATCGCATCTTCTGCGTCTGAGATGAGCATCGAAGCTGAAACTCAGCAGCGAAACTCTACTGAAATGGCGTTGCGCCAAGAGTGGGGAGAAGAGTTTGATGCTAAGATTGCGGATGCAGGCAAGATTGCAAAGCAGTTTGGCGGCGCAGAGTTGCTTGATATGCAACTTGCAGATGGCACTAAGGTGGGCAATCACCCAGATTTTATTCGTGCGTTTGCAAATATGGCAGAGTTCCGCTCTCGTGTTACAAGTGAGGATACTGTTTCGGATTCTGCGCAAACCAGTTTGCAGTCGCGTCAGTCCGCACAGGAAGAAATCCAGGCGATCATGCACGGTCCTAATTACATGAACAGAAAAGACCCTGTTGCACGCCAAGCGGCAATTGATAGAGTGAATGAACTTATGGGCGTATTGCATGGAACAGAATGAGTTGATAGAAATACGCTTAGAGTGTTTACGTTACGCAATCGAATATGGTAGTGCGCGTGACGTTTTAGAACCTCACCTGCTTGCAGATAAATACTTTGAGTGGGTGATGCGGGGTAGCGATGAAAAACGTCCTGCTGGCAGTCGGAAAGACGACAGCGCCACAAGCGCTAAAAAAGCCAGGAGCGTCCGCAAGGGTAGCGCACCGACATTAGTGTAAACGAAACCGTGTGAGAGGAGGACAGTATGTCCCAACAAATCACTACGGCGTTTGTACAACAGTATTCTGCCAACGTGCAGATGCTTTCACAGCAGATGGGTTCCCGTCTGCGTGATGCGGTGCGCCTTGAGACTGTTGTAGGTAAGAACGCCTTCATCGACCAGATCGGTAGTGTGACTGCGCAATTGCGTAGCAGCCGCCATGCCGATACACCACAGATCGACACGCCACACCAAAGGCGTCGTCTTTCGATTGCATCATACGAATTTGCCGACCTGATTGATGACCAGGACAAGGTGCGTATGTTGATCGACCCGACATCAAGCTATGCTCAAGCTGCTGCCGCAGCGATGGGACGCGCTATGGATGATGTCATCATCACCGCTGCACTTGGAACTGCGAGCACTGGCGAGACAGGTTCTGGTTCAGCAACCTTAGATGCCACCAACAACATGGTTGGCTCCGCATCGTCAAACGATGGTCTGACTATCGCAAAGCTCACTGAAGCCAAGCGCAAGATGGACCTCAACGACGTTGATCCTTCAATCCCACGCTACATTGCTGTAGGGCCAAAGCAGATCGAAGACCTGCTTGGTACAACGCAGGTAACGTCATCGGATTTCAATACCATCAAGGCACTGGTTCAAGGTGATGTGGATACCTTCATGGGCTTCCAGTTCATTATGACTAACCGTCTGGATATTGATTCCAATGACATTCGCTCCTGCTTTGCATGGGCTGAAGATGGTATCACTCTTGGTATTGGCAAAGATGTTCAAGCTAGGATTGATGAGCGCAACGACAAAGGTTATGCGACCCAGGTTTACTACTGCATGGACATTGGTGCTGTGCGGATGGAAGAAGCCAAGGTTGTCAAAATCTTCTGTGACGAAACCCCAGACTAAGAGAGGAGTAGGTTATGGCTAATGTAAATACGACTCTCGTATCCAACCTTCTGGCGCTGCCGCAAGTGGCATCTCCTGCAAGGACTTTGCACGGCACAAAGCGTGTTGCAATGGGAACAATCGCACTGGCCGCTGGCGACCTTTCTGCCAGCGACACAGTGATGCTTGCTCCTATTCCTTCAAATGCAGCAATCGTGAGCATCAAACTTTTCAATGATGATCTCGATTCTGGCACAACCAACACCTGTGATGTTGGCATTTACTCAGAGAGCGATGGAACTTTCACCGCGCTTGATGATGATGCCTACGCATCTGCAATCACAGACCTCCGCGCTGCTGTAGGTGGTGTTGGCACAGATGTCACGTTTGAAGCGCGTAACATCAACCTGCTTGGTCAGCGAGTATGGGAGGATGCGGGTCAAACCTCAGACCCAGGTGGATACCTGTTTATCGGTCTGCTGTTTGATGCAGCGGGTGACACCGCAGGCGACCTTTCATTCGTGATTGAGTATGTCGTGAACTAAACAAAAGGGGGGGCGGCATCGCCCCCTCTTACTTGCAAAGGGGTGACATTGCTATGCCTTCCGTGGTCGATATTTGTAACGAGGCGATGGATTTGTTGGGCGCTGCAACTATCACTGCCCTGACAGAAAACTCCAAAGAAGCCAGATTGTGCAACCGCCGGTTTGAAACCGTGCGTGACTCTGTCCTCCGCGCTCACCCTTGGAACGTAGCGATTACCCGTGCAACGCTTGCCAAAGACTCTGCTGCACCGGCCTTTGGATTTACCAGCCAGTTTACTTTGCCGACAGACCCGTTTTGTCTGCGTGTTTTATCTTTCTTCAACAGCAACGTGGACAGCGACATAGCTGCCTATGACACACAGGTTATGTTCAAGGTCGAGGGACGGAAGATACTCAGCGACGAGGATACTTGTCAGATCGTCTATATTGCTAGAGTAGAGGACACAGAGTTGTTTGACTCCCTGCTGTCTAGCTCTATTGCACACAAACTTGCATCTGAAACAGCGTATGCAATCACGGGCAGCACAAGTGTTGCACAAAGCATGCAACAGCTTTACGAGCTACGGTTGCGTGAGGCTAGATCAATAGATGCCATGGAGGGTATGCCCGATAAGATCATTGCTGATGATTTTGTGAATATAAGGTTCTAGGATGGCGCGTGTTTCAACTATTGTCACAAACTTTCAAGCCGGTGAGTTTTCACCACGTTTGGAAGGGCGCATAGATTTACAGAAATATAGCTCTGGAGCACAAAAGCTAGAGAACATGCTGATCTTTCCACAGGGCGGCATTACTCGTCGTCCTGGCACCAAGTTTGCTGGTCAGTCAAAAGATGGCGGCAAGGTGCGCCTTATCAACTTTGAGTTCAGTGATGAGCAAGCGTATGTGCTGGAGTTTGGAGCAAACTACATACGTTTTTTCAAAGATGGCGGCATACTTACAGAAGCAACTAAAACAATCACAGGTGCGACAGCAGCTAACCCTGTTGTTATAACCTCAAGCTCTCATGGGTTTAGCAACGGCGATAGAGTGTTCATCTCTGGCGTTGCTGGCATGGTTGAGCTTAACAACCGTGAGTTTACGGTAGCAAATCAAACTACGAATACTTTTGAACTTTCGGGGATCAACGGCAGCGCATTTACCGCCTACAGCAGTGGTGGCACTGCTGGTAAGATTGTTGAGGTTACTACTACATACAGTGTTACAGAAATTTTTGAGCTTAATCATGTGCAGTCAGCAGATGTTTTGTTCTTGGCCCACAAAGACCATGAGCCTGCAAAGCTGACAAGACTGACGACCACCAGCTTCAGCTTGGCCGATATTGATTTTATTGATGGCCCTTACGAGGATGAAAACTCAACAACGACCACTATTACTGCAAGCGCCAACACTGGCACAGTGACTTTAACTGCATCCGCTGATTTGTTTGATGCGTCTAAAGATGTAGGATCGCTTTTTAGATTTAGAGATGTGATTGAGGTGTCACATGCAGAGTGGTCTACAAGCGATAATTACTCTCAGAATGACATTATTCATTTTAATGGCAACGTCTACAAAAAGACTGATGCAGGCACAAATGAGTCAACTGGCGCACAGGCTCCAGTGCATCTCTCTGGCTCAGAGGTTTACGGTAATCACACTTGGCAGTACCAGCACAGTGGCACAGGTTTTGTAAAAATAACTGCCGTTACGAACGCAACGACGGCCACTGCGGTAGTGCAAAACAGCGGAACAAACAGTGTTATCAATGACTTAGTGCTGCCGGCAAACGCAACGTCAGGCACAACTCGTTGGTCGCGTGGTGCTTTTAGCGTGCGCAATGGCTTCCCAAGAGCGATCGCGTTCTTTGAAGAGCGTTTGTTTTTTGCAGGAACAACAGCACAGCCGCAGACAATCTTTGGCTCTGTCACGGCTGACTTTGAAAACCACACTCCTGGCACTGTTGATGACAACGCAATCAATGTGACGATTGCTTCAGATCAGGTGAACGTCATCAAGCACATGATACAGGGACGTTTCTTGCAAGTCCTGACATCTAGCGCAGAGTTTACGATGTCCGGTGGCACAGGTACGCAGCCAATCACGCCAACAAACGTAAATGTTCTGCGAGAAACTACTTTCGGATCATCAAGCGTTCGCCCGATACGCGCTGGTTCAAGCACCATTCTTATACAAAAAGGGCAGGAAAAGGTTAAAGAGGTCACGTTTGATTTGGATACCGATGGTCTTGTTGGACGCGATCTTACCATCTTGGCAGAACATCTTGCGCGTGGTGGTCTTACGGACATGATCTGGCAGCAGGAGCCAGAGCTAATTCTTTGGTTTGTGCGTGCTGACGGTGTTTTGATTGGGCTGTCCTATGACCCACAGAACCAAACGGTAGGATGGCACACCCACCCAATCGGGAATAGTGGCGTTGTTGAAAGCATTACCGCCATCCCATCAGGTGAAGAAGACCAAGTTTATCTGTCAGTGAAGCGCACCATCAACAGCGCAACTGTGCGTCATATAGTGTTTATGGAGAAAATCGAGTTTGGCAGCGATGTATCGGATGCATTCTTTGTTGACTCCGGCCTGACATACGATAGCAGTGCAACAACTACTATTTCTGGACTGAACCATCTTGAGGGGGAGACAGTGCAAATTCTTGCAGATGGCTCCGCGCATGCAAACAAAACTGTGTCAGGTGGTGCCATAACACTGGATCGCAGCGCCTCTACGGTTCATGTGGGCTACTCTTTTGACTCTAAGGTGCAAACCCTGCGAATGGAGGGTGGAGCCGATGACGGCGTCTCTCAGGGCAAAATAAAGCGTATCCACGGTGTGACAGTGCGGTTCTTGGATACAGTTGGTGCAGAGCTTGGTCCAGATGAAAATAATTTAGATCGTTTGCCGTTCCGCGATAGTTCGATGGCGATGGATACAGCCATACCTATGTTTGATGGCGACAAAGAAATATCTTTCCCGTCTGGCTACGATAATGATGCGAGGGTGTTTATCCAGCAATCTCAACCGCTGCCGATGACAGTTTTGGCAGTGATGCGGAGGTCAAACACTTTCGATGCTTAAACTGCGTCCATTCAAGATTGATGATGTATTCAAGGTGCAACTTGACTATGAGCTTCCGCGTGAAGGGCGTTGCAGCTTGGTGGAGCATCCAAACATTGATGCGTTCACGCTTGAAGATGACGATGAGATACTTGCAGTTGGTGGGGCGCACATCATGTGGCCTGGAGTGGCAGAGGCTTGGGTTTTGGTATCGCCAAGCGGCAAGCAACATGGGCGTTTGTTCGCACGTTATGCAAAACGTCGTTTTGAAGGTATGCTGAAAGAGAATGATATAAGAAGGATGCAGGCCACCATCCATGTTACAGACGAGCCAGCAATGCGTTTTGTTGAGTGGCTTGGGTTTGAGAAAGAAGGCTTGATGCGTAAGTACGGTGTAGAGGGTGAAGACTACATCAGAGTAGCGAGGATAGCGTAATGGCTATACAGATCGCAGCAGCCGCATCCGTAGCTTCTGGAGTTTTAGGCTTCAAAGGCAATCGCGCTTTGGCAAGACAAGCGCAACAAATCGGTGAATATCAGGCGCAGGTTGAAGAAAACAACCTCATTTTGACGCAACGCGCAAGGGCAGAGCAAGAGGCATCCATTCGTGCGGGTGCAGAGAGATTGCGCGGATTGCAAAGAACTGCTGTTGGAACATCAGGAATACAAATGGTGGGCAGTCCGTTGCAGGCAATGGCTGATACATATTTCAACACTGAACGTGACGCTCAAAGGGTGCAATATGCAGCATCAGTAGAGGCCGCACGCGCAGAGGGTGCAGCAGCCATGCGCCGCCTTGAGGGTCAGTCACGCGCGGCAGGTGCAAACCTTGCAGCGTTGCAAAGTTTGCTTGGCGCTGCCTCTGGTTATGCTTCTGCGCAGCAAGCTCAACGATCATATGATCTGCAGGTCAGTGCTTATGAAAGGGATTTGAAGTAGTGCCAAAGATACCCCTTTATAACAAAGGTCTTGGACCCACTGTCGATCTTTCTACAGGCCAGCTTGGCACCAGTGTTGATGCACAGGCTCTGTCTTCTCCTGCAAGGCAGTTGGCCGTCCTTGGCGAAACCATAGGCAGGGCTGGTCAAACCTTTGCGCAAAACCAAATAAATTATAACTCTCGCAAAGCAAGAATAGATTTTGAATTTGAAAAAGCTGAACAGAACAGAGAAGCGCGGAAGATCGCAGACGAGCTAAGTCGTAAGTACGATGAGCAAGCCAGTGATTTCAATCTGAACAATAGCAGGACTTACACAACGACAGATGTAGCGGCAAACGCTTTCAACATTGCGATTACAGATTCGGCAAGGCAGGAGATATCTGAGCTTGCCGTGACTGATCGTCAACGCACTTTGATTGAATCGAAGGTTTTGAACAGCTTGGCTCCGAAACTTTCTGACGCAAAGAAAAACGCCTACATTCACGGCACCAATGAAAGCGTCAGATCGCATGATGCAAGTTTTGCAAAGATGCTTCAAAATATACAACCTGACGATACATTCCCTGAGTTGGCGGCCAAAGTTGCAGCAGCACAAGAAGAAGCAAACATCTTGATTGCTAATGGTGGCACTCCAGCGGTGTTGCCATCAAATATCGAGGCGGCTGTCTTAGGAACGTATGTGCAAACAAGCATAGCAGCGGCAGTAGACTTAGAGCGTTTAGACGAGTTGGGAGACACGATTTCTGCTTTGGCTGTGCCAAATGCTGTCAAGAAAACTCTCAGCAGCGATATCAGAGTGAGAAGGGCGGGTATCGTTGCTGAAAATGCAGAAGCGATCCAAGGTGATATCAACAAGCTAAATTTGCGCGACTTTTCATCAGATGATTTAGAGGATACCGCACAACAGATACGAAATGGCAACAATGTTGTTACGTTGATGTTTGAGGTTCCAGACTCAGATGGGAATAAAGTGGTTGCGCGTCGAATAGATTTGACTGACGCAACACAGGGTCAAAGAGCCAATGTCATCAGTTTGCTGAGTGCCGCTGCTGAGAAAAAAGAGAGAGAAGAAGAAGTCGCCCAAGTGGACGCCGTGAAGACAGCGGCTAATAAACTTCCTTTGAACCAACTAGTAGATGAAATCGAGCTTGCAAAGAAGGGTGAAGGTTTTGCAGAAGACACAGATGGCGTGGTGCGGTCTAGCATTTTGAGTGCGCTGCAGTCTGAGTTCAATTCCAGAAAGCAGCAAGTTGAGGCCCGAATCACATCTAATATGGAGAGAATACTAGACAACATCACTCGCAGTGACGGTGTGATAACTGAAGAAACGCAAGATTTCATAAATCAAACAGCGGCGTTGTATCGCGAACTTGGGCAAGATGTTGAGGCGGCTGATTTCTCAAATACTGTGAAAGCTACGGTGCGTGCAGGAGAAATATTTTCAAACATACAGTTTGCAAGTCCAACAGCAAACAAAGAGGCAGTTGACGCGCTTGCAAAGGAAGTTGAAACCCAACCAGTTGACGCGCCTGTAAGGGCTTCTATCACTCAAAAATCTCTGAACGAAATGATAAAACAGAGAAAAGTTGAGATGGAAAATGATCCTGTGCGCTATCTCACACGCGAAAAGGGTGAGCTTTCAATCGACGAGGTAATCGCTCTGCAAAGAACTATGGGAGTTGCAGAGGTAGATATCAGGTTAACTTCTAATGCCGCTCTTAGCGAGTTCCGAAACGCATACGATCAAGCCGAAACCTATGATGCAAAAGTAGAGGTGCTTGAAAACTTTTTAGAACCCTTTGGTGTAAATCAGTCTAGGGTTATGCGACACCTACGTCGAACAGGCACTCTCAGTCTCGTTGAAAACGTGGTCGCTAAGCTCGGCAGTAATAATATTTATTCAAAACTGGTGTTAGATGGCAATCAGCCAGATGAGGTAAAAGCAGCAAAAGCGAGTGAAAAAGATGGTGGCTTGGGTGCGCAGGTATTCACAGAGCTTTACGCCGCAGCAAATGAGCGCCTAAGTGAATATAACTCGAGTGTAATCGGCGGCGTTGTTGTAGACGGTGTTGTTGGTGGTGGCGTGCAAGACGGACGCACAGATCACATACGAGGCATGTTGGATATTGTAGTAAATTCAGCAGCATATTTGAAAATGTCAAATAGAGAACTGTCTATTGATGATGTAATAGATGTTGCGTATGAGGCAGTAATAGGCAATCAATATGTGTTCTCAGACATCAACGATATGTCTGTGCGATTTGAGTCATCTCTTGAAAATGACTATGTCGGCATGACAGATTTGCTTGAGTTTTCACTCACTCAAAACGAAGACTACCTGCGTTCTGTCGTTAATGTGCCGCGCGGAGAGAATGAATCAGACGAAGAGTATGAAAACAGTGTAAACCAATATTTCAGTGACACCTTACGATCAGGAAGTTGGCGCACGACTGTAGATAACCAAGGCGTTTACATGGTGGATCAGCTTGGTGGATTGGTTGAACTAAAGGAGCCAGCGGACGGCGAGGGACCATTTGCAGGGTTTGTTTTCACGAGCATGGATAAAGTGCAGAGTCTGCTTGCGCAAGAGAGAGCCTTCAAGGCTTTGGACATGGATGGGCCAAACGGAAAAAAAAGCAAGTTGATTGAGATGGGGTTCCCAGCGGCATCGGTACCTAGTTTGACTGAACGCTCTGCCTTAAAGAAGTGGAGAGAACTCACGTTTGCAAAAGGCCCGTTGTTTTAATGGTTGATATTTTCTTTCCAGAGCAAAAAGACGACCCAAATCTGCGTAAACAGTATTTTGATTTCGCTCGGGCTGGCACGTTAGATGTTTTGGGCGCAACCCTTGATGAAACTCTGTACTACAACCCAGCAAGTGCATTGGGACGCCTGTTGGAGCAAAAGCTAGGCTCCGGCAGGAAAGGCACAACTCTCAGCGCAGAGGAGTATCAAGAGAGCGAGTTTTTTCGTCCTGGCATAGAAGTTGGCGACGAAGGCATCACAACTGGTTTGGCTAGTTTGTTGGCTGACCGGCATGATGAAAGGCGTGACTTTCAAACAACTCTTAGCCGTTCCAGAGGCGGCATTGGCCTTGGTGCAGCACAGTTCGGCGTCGCCATAGCCGGTAGTTTTCTTGACCCGCTGAATGTGGCCTCTGTGTTTATACCTTCTGTAGGTGCGGCACGTTTTGCCAGCCTGTCTGCAAGGTATGGCACATCAAGATCAAAAATAGCCACAGGCGTTGTTGATGGCGCTATTGGTGCCGCTGTCATAGAGCCTTTGGTGATTGGTGCGGCTGTTGCGGAGCAAGATCGTGATTATGGGTTGATGGACAGTTTTATGAATGTAGCTGTTGGCGCAGCCCTTGGCGGCAGCATCAATGCCGTGACCGGCGGCATCTCTTCTTTTGGGCGTTACAGGCGACAAAGACAACTCTCAAGGCTCAACGCTGTAGAGGCCGATGCAGCACAACGCATCTCAATCACGCAAGTGATGAATGACGAAGAGGTCAATCTAGCGCCCATTGAAGAGAGCGTGCAAACGCGCACCGAGGCTGAAGATGCAGCTGTTAGTGAGAGGAAGATTGTCTACAAAACAGATGGCACCCCTGTTGAGGTTGAGGTTTTAGATGTGGACAATGATGGCAATATCACTGTGCGCACTGCGGAGGGCGAGGAAAAGAACCTTGATGCCAGTGACTTGCGCAGTAAATCGCCATTTGATGAAGACTACGAACTGAAAGATGAAATGGGTGTTGGCGGCGACATCAATGTATCTGAGATGAGCGATGAGTTTCTGGAGACAAATCTTAGTTTGCAAAAAGAGATGCTGGAAACAATCAGACAACTTGAGGCAGACGGAATAGAGAACAATAGACTTGGCACGCCTGAGACGGTAGAGGCGAACATTACTGCGCTTGAGGTAGAACAACGTCGTCGGGCAGGAGAGACTGTAGAGCGCCCTGCTGAACCTGATGTCACTGGTGCTGATAATGAAGAGATAGCCAAGTTGCGCAAGGAAGCGGCAAAGATTGAAAAACAGATATTAGACCGCGCTGAAAGTGAAGGGCTTGATAAGCCGCGTATCAAGGCAGCGGAAGCGACAAGACTTGGTCAAATTACTGCACGCATCAACGAGCTAGAGTCAGCAGCGCCAAAGGCTGATGACATGGTAGATGTGCAAGAAGGCGTGATGTCGTCGCAGCAGGCAGAGGATCAGGCTAACGCTGCTGCAATGCAAGGTGATGGCCTTGGGCGTCTAGGCGAGTTCCGCGAAGAGGTGCAGGAGATCAAGAAGGAGTCAATCGAACTTGATGAGCCTGACCCTGTAGAGCTAGAGGCAGAAAATCAAGTGTTGCTTGAGGATTTAGCGTCTGATGATGTGCAGGCGATTTTGCCTGCCGATATCAAAAAGTCATTGTCAGATGTTGAGCAACTTGAGACCAAGGCAGACAAGTATGAAGAAGTCAGCAGGGCTGGCGCAAACTGCTTGATAGGGAGCCCAAAGGTATGAGTTGCGTTGATGCCGTAATGGATGCCGCCAAACGCGCTGGCATTGTTCTTGAGCAAGAAGAAGCAGATGAGATCATTGATGTTCTTAGTGAGCGTCTGTTTAAGCGTGTTGAGAAGGCAGAGGCTGGCGAAGAGCTAGATATCTTCAATCTTGCAAAACAGATTGCTAGGCAGGCGCGTATCAACGTGGTCATGCAGAAGCGCAATCGCATACTCAATGCCAAGGCTTACGCAGATATCTTTCGTTTTATCAACTCTGCGCCTGATGATCCGGCCACTGCGCTGTCAGCCATCATGGTAGGTGACGCAAGGTATGCTAGGGCTGGCATGAATAGTGTAGACGCACGCCAACAGGGCATTGGTTTGCAATACATTGGAGAGTTAGCTGCTGCCTTACGAGAGCAAAAGCTAGACAAACTGTTCCAAAGTGAAGAACTTGAGCCGATGATTTATGAGGCTATGTTTGATCCTGACAGTTTCCGTCGAAACAGAGTGGCTAACGATGAGGCCGGTGCAAAAGAGGCGTTAGCGATTGCAGAAACGGTGCAGAAGGTACAGAAGCGGTTGCTCAAGCGTAAAAATCGTTTGGGCGCGATGATTGGCGAATTGAAGAATTACGTTGTGCGTCAGGCACACGACCCAATCTTGATGCGTGCAGGCGCAAAGACAGAAGCAGAGTTTGCAGCGGCAAGAGATAGCTGGGTACGGTATATGATGGAGCCAGGGCGTCTATCTGGGCGCACCTTTGAAAACAAGCCAGCCACTGTTGAGCGTCTTGTTGACGGCAAACAGCAAAAAGTGCCTTACACAGAAGAGATGTTTTTAGGAGACATTTACGACAATCTCGTGTCTGGTCAGCATCAAAAGGTTGACAAAATGAGGGGCGACGATGGGTCTGAAGATGCCTTAACAGCGTTCACAGGCCCAAAAAACTTAGCCAAAAAACTCAGTCAGGGCAGGGTTATACACTTTGCCACAGGCAAGGCTGCTTACGAATATGCAAACAAGTACAGTCGCCAAAGTTTTTCGCAAGCTGTTTTACAAGGCATTGACCATGACGCGCAAGCCATCGGCTTGATGGAGAGGTTTGGCACTAATCCAGAGGCTATGTTCAATCGCGTTCTTGACGATATGAAGAAAAATGCGAGGGGCGAACCAGAAAAGCTAGATAAAATCAGGCGTCGTGAAAAACGAATGATTAATCAATTCCGTGAGCTTGACGGTTCAACACGCGCAAGGGGCGCTGGGCGTCCTGTGTTTTTTGGCGCAGACTTTGCTGGCATCAGCGCTGGCGTGCGTATGATACAAAACATGTCAAAGTTAGGCATGGCTACGATTTCATCGTTTGGAGACATTGCGACAAAGGCACATTTCATCAACACACGCACAGATCGCGGCATATTTGGAGCTTACGCCATAGCGTTTCGTGACATCTTCCGGCGTTACGGCAAAGATGAGCAACGTCAACTGGCATATCTGTTGAGTGTTGGCACAGAAAACATGCTGGGTGACGTTCATGCCAGATTTGGTGCAAATGACAGTGGCCCAGGCATGATTGCCAAAGCGCATCAGATTTACTTTCGACTAAACGGTATGACATGGTGGAACAACGCACAGAAAGTGGGTCTTGCACGCATGATCTCTGCTGATCTTGCTAACTACTCCTCTAGGGCGTTTGGTGATGTACCGCAAAGGACACGCTTGAACTTACAGCGATACGGCTTTGACGAAACAGATTGGAGTCTGATGCGTCATATGGAGCAAAAGGCAGTGGATGGTGTGAACTATCTTACGCCAAAGGCCGTCGAGACAATCCCTGATGAGCTTATTGAGCAGGCCGCTCTAGCACGGGCAAATGCCACAAGAAAGCGCAAGCTGAAAAAAGCCACAGAGGCGATGAAAGATAAATATCGTGATGATTTGTCTACAAAGCTGTCAACATATCTGACCGACGCAGCAGATACGGCTATTCCTACACCTGGCGCAAAAGAGCGTGCGTTTATGAACATGGGTACAGAGAGAGGCACGATCCTTGGTGAGGCATTACGCGCTATCATGCAACTCAAAGGCTTCCCCATCACCTATGTTTCAAAGGGAATGAGTGGTGCGTACTATGTCAACAAACAGCTAGGCGGCAGCAGCCGCAGTGGCGTGTTTGGCGTAGCACAGATGATGGTTGGCACCACCATGATGGGATATTTGTCTGTATCCCTCAAAGACATTTTGTCAGGCAGAGAGCCAATGGAGGTGTTTGACGAAGACTACTACCTCAACCCGAAACTTCTTACTAAAGCATTTGTACAGGGTGGCGGCGCTGGCATATACGGTGATTTCTTGTTTGGTGAATATAACAAGTACGGGCAAAGTTTTACGCAAACGATACTTGGCCCTACATTTGGCTCCATAGATGACGTTTTTAGAATTTATGCTGATGTGTTGAGGGGCGACGTTGATTCTGCCACAAAGAACGGAGCGAGGTTTGCCAAGAGCCATGTGCCTGGAATCAATCTTTTCTACACAAAAGCAGCGTTTGATTATCTGTTTGTGTATGGTTTGATGGAGCAAACAAACCCAGGGTTTTTGCGCCGCATGGAGAGGCGCATGAAAAAAGAGAATGAACAGGAGTTTTACTATGCGCCAAGCAGATTTGCTGTTGGCTCCTGATGACTTTCGTAAACTAGCGTTTTCTGATACCTTTGGGCAGATTGGAGTAACAAATGACGGTCAGCAGCCTCACAACCAAAAACAGCTATAGTGGCAACGGTAGCACGTCTGCCTTTAGCTATACGTTCAAGATTTTTGATGATGACGATGTTACGGTTATTATCCGCACTGACTCGACGGGGACAGAAACCGTCAAGACCAAGACCACGCACTACACAGTGTCCGGTGTGGGTAGTGCAAGCGGCGGCACCATCACATTCACATCTGGCAACATCCCAGCGTCAGGCGAGACTGTTCTTCTGCTGCGAAACACACCGCTTACGCAGACTACAGACTACACGCCAAACGACCCCTTCCCTGCCGCAACGCACGAAGACGCGCTAGATAAACTTACTCTTATCTCTCAGGACACTCAGGAAGAGATTGACCGCTCTATCAAGCTGTCGCGTGCCAACACGATGACTAACACAGAGTTTACGGTGCCAGCGGCAACAAGGGCCAACAAGATATTTGCCTTTGATTCCAGCGGAGAACTTGCGGTTACGCAGGAGATCGGCACTTTTAGGGGTGATTGGGCTGCAAGCACCGCATACGCAGTGCGCGACTTGGTCAAAGACACCAGCACCAACAATATTTTTATTGTGAATGACGCACACACAAGCTCTGGCGCACAGCCGCTTACCACCAACGCAAACAGCGCCAAGTATGACCTGATCGTTGATGCTGCGGCGGCAGCTACAAGTGCCACTGCGGCGGCGTCATCGGCTACAGCGGCGGCATCTAGTGCCTCAACAGCCAGCACACAGGCGTCAAATGCGTCTACAAGCGCCTCAACGGCCTCGACCCAGGCTACAAATAGTGCCAATTCCGCGACTGCAAGTGCCTCAAGCGCTACCGCTGCGGCGGCTTCTGCCGCGTCTGCCGCGGCATCTTTTGATGCCTTTGATGACATCTATCTTGGTGCCAAATCGTCAGAGCCAAGCACTGACAACGATGGTGATGCACTCAATGCTGGGGATCAATATTTCAACACCACCAGTAACACATTGTTTGTTTACAATGGGTCAGCATTCCAAGCTGCTACACCTGATATCGTTGGCGACACCACTCCGCAGCTTGGCGGCAACCTCGACACAAATGGCAACGATATACAGTTTGGCGACTCTGATGTTGCGTCTTTCGGGGCCGATCAAGATTTGAAAATTCTGCATAACGGTAATAACAGTTTCATCACCGATTCTGGCACCGGTGACTTGTATATCCGTGGAAATAACAATCTGTTCATCCAAAACGCTGATGGAACCGCCAACAAAGCGCAGATGATAACAGGTGGTGCAGTAAACTTGATGCACGACGGATCAACCAAAATTGCCACTGCCTCAACAGGCGTAGACATTACAGGCGGCTTCACCGCAACTGATGGCTGCACGATTACTACTGCAGACAACGATGCACAGCTAACGCTAACATCTACAGATGCGGATGCTGCAGTTGGTCCGTTGCTGGATATGATTCGTGATTCTTCAAGTCCAGCAGATAGCGACACGTTAGGACGAATAAGATTTAGGGGTGACAACGATGCTGGCGAGGCTTTTACCTACGGCACAATCACTTCAAAAATTACTGACGCGTCAGACAGCACAGAGGGGGGTCTTCTAACATTTCTTGTAGCGCGTAACGGTTCAGTTACTTCTGCATTAGATTTAAATGAAACAGAAACTGTTTTCAACGAGGGCAGCTTAGACGCTGACTTCCGTGTTGAAAGCAACAACGACACACACATGCTGTTTGTTGATGGTGGCACAGACAGATTGGTGATGGCACTCAATGGGGGCAATGTCATGGTAGGCACAGACGAGCCCACATTGTTCAATTCTGAAGGAACGTCTGCTGGGCTGACCGTTGCAGGAAGCGACACAAGCACCACAACCATAGGAAATGGTGGTGCTGCAATTAATATCGTACAAAAAAATGGCGGGGCTGGTAATACTGCTGGCTTACATTTTTCTAGACAAGATACTGATGGCACACCAAACTATTCTGGTGCAGCAATTGTAGCTCAATTTACAGATGATCAAGCTGCAGGAGAATATCCAAAAGCAAGATTGATATTCAACACATCAACCAATGCCAATGCTGCACCATCTGAGAAGATGCGTATCGACAGCAACGGCGACCTTCTAATCAACAGCACATCAAACGTAGGCATCGCAAAGCTATCGATTGATTTTTCTCGCGTCACTCATACGGGAATCGAGTTAAAAACTGACGGCACTGGCGCAACTCGGATGCTCAAGTTTCGAAACCCGAATGGCACTGTAGGGGAGATTGTATCAGAGACTAGTTCGACGATTTACGCCACATCGTCAGACTATCGCCTTAAAGAATCAGTCGTTGACATGACCGGCGCAATAGACCGTGTGAAGGCACTGGCACCGAAGCGCTTTAACTTCATCGCAGACGCCGACACGACTGTTGACGGTTTTCTTGCCCATGAAGCACAGGCTGTCGTGCCGGAGGCTGTTACTGGTACACACAATCAAGTCGAAGTATGGGCTGAACCAGCGGTAGATGATGATGACAATATCATTGGGGAACCACTACCAGACGGTGTTTCGGTTGGCGATAACAAATTAGATGCTGATGGCAACACAATACCGGTATACCAGGGGATTGACCAGAGCAAGCTCGTACCTCTCTTGACCGGAGCCCTCAAGGAAAGCATTGCAAAAATTGAAACGTTAGAAACCAAGGTTGCCGCTCTCGAGGCCGGTTCGTGAGCAAACCCACCGTCACATCTGTCAAAGCTGAACTCGACACCCATGAGGCGGTCTGCGCGGAGCGGTGGAAGGAAACTATCCTGCGCATCAAGCGTATTGAGCATATTATGATTGGCACTGCTGGCACGACGATTGTTTTGTTGTTAGGAATTATTATTAATGGATGATCCATGTCTTTCTTTTGTTTGTTTTTGTTGGGTTAGGTGAGGATAAGCGGCTCGTTAGTAACGATATGTATTTTCGCAGTGTTGATGACTGCGTGTACTTTGCGCAAAGACTGCACAATCAAGGACACAACATCACCGCTTACTGTCTGCCAAAAGTGGTAGACGAGAAGACAAAGGTCTACTGATGGACCCAGTATCAGCAATGGCAACTGCCTCTGCCGCCTTTTCAGCCCTCAAGAAGGGCTTTGCTATTGGGCGCGATTTAGAGTCGATGGCAGGGGATTTGTCACGTTGGATGGGTGCGCTTTCTGACCTAGACCAGGCCGAAAAAGAGTCTAGGCATCCTCCGATATTCAAAAAACTGTTTGCCGGTCAAAGCGTAGAGCAAGAGGCCGCAAACGTGTGGGCCGCCAAACGAAAAGCAACCGCGCAAAGAGACGAATTACGTCAATGGGTGCAGTTAACGCTTGGTCAAAAGGCTTGGGCAGATTTGGTCGCTGAAGAGGGGCGTATTAGGAAAAGACGCCAAGAGACGCTGTATCGGCAGCGAGAGCGCAGACGCAAGTTTGTAGAGATTGTCGCCTGGGCTATTATGATTGGCGCGGGTTTGGCCGTCCTTACATCCTTTATCCTGCTTCTCAAGGCACATTCAGCCAAGGCCAGTGATTGGGCTAATGATTTGACGACATGCCGCCTTGTGAAATGTCTGAAGTTGGACAAGACACAAGAGGTGTGTGTGTACCGAGGTGCGCACAATACACAGGAAACGTTGTTTTTTGAGTATGGCGAGTGGAAGCCGCGTGAGTATCTGTGTCAGTGGAACCCAGATCAGCCGCCGCCACCCAATGTGTATGATGTATTAGAGGCCATCAAGGAGAGCCAGTGATGACGGTAGAAGATGTAGCAAGGAAAATGCTGGAGTTACGCATTTTACCGCGTTTTATGATGCTAATAATGACAGGTGTTTATGTGCGCTGTATTGAATGGGCGCTATCGCAACCGGATTTGTCAACGCAGCAAAGTGCGCTGATATCAGTGGTTACAGGTGCCATGACAGGTAGTCTGGCAGTCTGGCTAAACTCGGAGAAACACTGATGTTACAAGCGTTGATACCGGCTATCACCGAGCTTGCTGGTGGCTGGCTCAAGGGCAAGGCAGAAGAGAAGGCTGCACAGTCTAGGGTCAAGGTGGCCAAGGCAGAGGCTGAGGCAGAGGTGATGAAGGTTGCCGCCACGCATGAAGCTGGCTGGGAAAAGATCATGGCTGAAGCCAGCAAGGATAGCTGGAAGGATGAAGCCTGGACGATTTTGTTCATAGTAATCATAGGCATGTGCTTCATCCCGCCCATGCAGCCGTATGTCAATCAGGGCTTTGCCGTGTTGGAATCCACCCCTGATTGGTTCCAGTGGGCCATGTATGCTAGTATCGCTGCGTCATTTGGTTTGAGAGGGATCAAGGGGCTGAAAAAATGAAGCGCAAGTTTCCAAAAGTTCCCAAGACAAAGGGCGGTGTGCCAAAAAAATATGTGCGCGGTGCCAAAAATCCTAAGAAGCGAGAAGAAGAGATCAAACGCACGCGGCGTCTTTACAAACAAGGCAAACTCACCAAAGCTATGATGGATCGCATCAGCAGGGAGAGGAGTCGCGGATGAGCAAAGCAGCCGTCATCGCCAAATATTCCAAGTCCTCTGGCATATCCAAGTCAACTCTTAGTAAGGTGTACTCCAGAGGGTTAGGGGCCTATTATTCCCAAGGAAGTAGACCCAAGGTTTCTGCGCATCAGTGGGCGGCTGGAAGAGTACGCTCATTTGCCACCGGCAAGGGCGGGGCTCGGAAAGCAGACGCCGACTTGTTGCGTAAAAAGAAAGGCAAGAAAGCATGATGAAGAAAGCCACAAAGGCAAAGGTGAAGACCGTTGCCAAGAAACTGCGCGGTGCATCGAAGGCACACGCAGGACAAGCCAAGATGCTTGAGTCTTTGTTGAAAAAGCCAAAGCGTAAAAGGAGAACATGATGCCTGGTAAGAAACTGTCTCCCAAGCAAAAAAAACTTGCACAGGTTGCAGCACCAAGGAACAAGATTACTGGTGCTGACTTTGCGAAGCTGCGCAAGGGCAAGAAGAAGAAAGCGCGTGCATGAACAAGGACCAGCTTAGAGAAGAGCTTGCAGAAGACGAAGGCTGCAAGTTTGAGATTTACCTAGACCACCTGGGGCTACCTACATACGGGATTGGACATCTTGTGGTAGAGGACGACCCAGAGTACGGCCAGCCCGTAGGCACGCCCGTCGATGAAGAGCGCGTGCGTCAGGTGTTCAACCTAGACATCGCCTCGACGCTGGACGAGTGCCAGGTTCTATATCCAGACTTTGATGACTTACCCGAGGACTGCCAGTTAATCATCGCCAACATGATGTTTAATATGGGCAGGCCGCGTCTCTCCAAGTTCAAGGGCATGAAGGCCGGTGTAGATGCTAGGGATTGGAACAGGGCGGCAGACGAGATGGTTGACAGCCGCTGGCACGATCAGGTTCCGAATCGCGCTAAGCGTTTGGTAAAACGCATGAGAGCATTGGCTGATGGTAGCTAAAAGGTTTCAAAATCCCAAAGGTGGCTTGAACCAGAAGGGCAGGGACTTTTTCAAAAGGACTACAGGTGCAAACTTAAAGCGTCCTGTGAAGAGTGGGGACAACCCACGCAGGGCTAGTTTTCTCGCACGCATGGGCAATGCAAAGGGGCCAGAACGAGATGCGAAGGGCAAACCTACCAGGCTTCTGCTTTCTCTCAGGGCATGGGGTGCAAGCAGCAAGGCTGACGCTAGGAAGAAGGCGGCAGCAATATCCAAACGCAACAAAGCCAAGAAGGGAAAGAAGTAATGCCAGGACATTATGGAAAGATGAAGCCAGGCGGCGGCATGAAGAAGAAGAGTGCCAAGGCCAAGAAGCAAGCAGCTACAGCTATAGCGATGAAGAAGGCTGGCAAAAAGCCAAAGCGTAGGATGTAATCACTCAGTCTTGCTGGTGTAGCACGCCCAGCAGATATCCTCGCCAGAGGCAAGTGACACCCAATCATCATGGGTATAGTCACAAGCCTTCTGACATCGGGCGCAGTTAAATGGAAGGCTCCTCCTCCGTGTCTTCTGTTTGCTGCGCCTCTTCATTTCTCTTCATCTCCAATCCAGCGTTGAGACATTGCAACGCGAGGTTTAGCATCTGTGTGGCGTTCATATCTTTGGTTCTCAACACCCCGTCAATGCTGACTGTGACCCCGTCGTTACGCGGTATAATCAGAAAGGTCGGCTCCACCATCTGTGATCCTCTCTATCTCTGTTGCAGTGATGTACCACCTACCTTGAAACTGGTATCCCTTGATGACGCCCTTTTGAAGCAGGCTACGCAGGTGTTGTACCTTAGAGCGCTTGTCAGTACCGAAAAGTATCAGAGCCGCCTCACGGGGGCTTAGAATGGCGCTAGAAGGGGATATCTGGGTCATCGTCCTCTCCTTTGGTTTGTGGCGCAGCGTGCTTGGCGCTAATGACGTTGCCGATAGGCTTCATGGCCCTTTGTGATATGCCGTCAGCGATACTGTCCTCACCCTCGTATTCGGTAACTCTTGAGATACGAATAGAGATAGTATTGTCCTCGTTGACGAACATCGACACTTGGTGGCGCTGGCCTTCTCTGAACAAAAGGTCAGCAGGAGCTTTCGACTCAAACGAATAAGGTTGCCAGTTGCCGTTGCTATACTGTGCCTTTGCTTTGGCATCAGTGTTTGCAAAGAGCTTGATGTATGTGATGGTTTCATAGCGTCTAGCCATTTTTTTCTTTTTCCTCTTTCTCAAGTTCCTTTTTCCTAGCTACACATGCAGCCCTTATTTCCTGATGAATTTCTGGATGTTGCCTTTTGGCTACATCTATCCACCTCTGTGTAAACTCTGCGCCCATCCAGTGATCTAATGCCTTCAGGTCGTACTGGTTCAAGGAATTACGAGCTACATCCAACAGGCTGAGAATATGTTCGTGGACGACAACAGGCTCCTTCTGTGGTGCGCCGTCCTCATCTGGCGGCAAATCCTCTCCAGCATAGATGTAGTGTCCCAAGCCGTGCATGGCACAACATTTGGCAAGGCATCTCTGCAAAGATGTGTTTACCTGAAAGCTAGTGGGGTTTTTGACAGGCTGGTTTCTGTTATCCAGCACCGGCATTACCTCAGACAAAGATTGCTCCTCTATCTCCACAGAGACTTGCACATACGCAAACCCCTGATCGTCCTGGGTGTAAGGTAGTTCTGTTGACCATATCCTCTTTTCGTAGGTCGCTTGTGGGTAGGTTTCTTTGACCTTGCCCCATGCCCAAGCCCAACTCAGATAGGTAAGGTTGCCTTTCTTTTCGGTGTGTTGGTTGACATCAATGTGTGACAGAGTTTCCCAAACGCTTGTCATTTCTCTGCTCCTTGTTCGATTCCAAGTTTATCAGAGATCAGGTGTACAAACAGGGCCAAAGCCTTCTCCATGTCAGCTACCTTCTCGTTGTTCTTGTCTACCGTGCGTTGCAGGTGATCGACGCGCTGGCAAAGATCATTGAGTTGCTCTTGCAGTTCCGCGCCATGATCTATCCGGTCATTGATGGCGCACTCCTGTTCATGTAGTTTCACAAACGCTTTGTTAATGCCTTCCTGCAAATCAAGCGGTGTGAAGTGACCCTGATCGTGTTCATACGCCATTGTAAAACTCCTTGTGCCACATAACCATCTGGCCGCGCCCTGACTTGGCTTTGCGGCGGGTACCATCAGTAATGATGATGCCTTTGTCTTTTAGCGGCTTGAAACGTGGTGTGATCGTGTTATAAGCATGCCGCGGCAGGGCATTGCAGACCTCATCAGCAATCGCGCCTGCTGCACCAAACTCCCAGATTGCATCGGCCACTACGCTTTCCAAGGCCGTCGCGTCGATGCTCTCTGCGGCGTCGTGGCTTGTGGCGGGGTCATCCCTACGCACCAGCCTGTAAGTTGGGGTGATGTTCATGTCACATTCCACTTCTTGTTTGTTTTTTTGAGCGGCGTTTGCATGTGCAAAACTTTTTTGCCGTACCAAATCCGTAAGTATGGCCCCTTGGAGAAGCCATAGATTGTGAAGCTGGCGGGTCGCTTGTACTTCTTCCAAATAAAAACGCGGTAACCAAGCAGACGCCATTCACCAAAACCCAGTTCTTTCCAAGGTCTAGGCCAATCAGTCGGGATATCTAGCTTTCCTTTTTTCATTCGATGCCCCCAAACTTACGCTCGTACGCGCCGCGCATTTTAACGTAGTAGTCAATCGCATCGCGGTATCCACGCAGATCATCTGTTGAAATCTTGCCTTCCTTTGGTTGCATCAAAGCGTAGTGGATGTGTTCTGCCGATCCCACGACATCAAACTCAGCCATTTTGATGCCAGCCATAAGTTCTTCTTTTGTGAAACTGATGCTCACAGGGTTTGCTTTGCGTGCCATTAAAACCTCCATAGTTGATTGGCTACGTCTACGATTGATGGACCATGACGCCTTGCGATTTCGTTAAAGTCTGGCTGCACTAGGCCAGCCAGGGTGCGCCATGATCCGTTCGCGGCTTTGAGCAGATTCTGACTGATCTGCCATGACCGCACTGCTTCAGCGTACGCTTTCTCCAAAGCATCAGGCTTGAGTTGGTCACAGTTGTCGGCGTCGGCTATGTAATAACCTGACGCACTGACAAACAGCAGTGACGGTGGCTCACCTGTAGCTTTGTAATAAACGGCTTGCTGAATTTGTTGCTGCGCTGTGGGCGTGATGCCTTCCACCTTTGGCACGCGCCAAGAACGGGTGCCGTCCTTCTTTGGTGGGTTGCGCAGGGGCGGCTTGGCTTTCAGATCACACTGGATGCCGCCACCGGAATAGTCTTGATAGAGCATGACCGGCACATCAATCTTTGGCTCATTGTGCCAGCGCTGGTACTCGCCCTCTATCATGTTCGCGGCCTTGAACCGCTCACGCACGCCTTCTGCTGCGTGCAAAATCATATCAGGGATGTACTCCTTGAACGCCTCGAACTCTTCAGCATCCTTGCCGTCATCCCACGTCCGTGGCTTGTATTCGTTGAAACGCTGCATGGCCTCTGCGATGGCCTTGGTTTGCTCCATGCCATCTTGCTGGCCGATCAGTGGCTGATACTTGTCGAGCCCCAGTATTTTGTTTGCACCGTCCTGCACAACGATGCCGCACATGGGACGCGCTGCCATCGGCATCTTTACCTGCAAGTGTCTGCAATACAGCTTAAGAACAAACTCCCATTTGAGTTGCGTAGCGCCAAATGCACTATCGTGTTTGGCGTTGAACTCTTTTCTATACTCTGGTGTCTCTTGTGTCATAACATGCCTTATCGTGTGTTATCGTGTCTTTCGTCAACAGTATTTACACAGAATTGACTCTATGGCAACAACAATGTAGAAAAAAAGAAAAAGGAGGTGGCTATGTCACATTTTGCAATTCAAGTTCGTAAAGGCAAAAAAGATGGTGAGCCGGTTTTTTGGGTGGTTAGTGTTACAAACACCGGCACGCATCGGATCGCTTGTTGTGTAGACAAGGAAACAGCACAAGCAGTCGCTGATACATTCAGAGCATGACGTTATCTGAATATTTAAAAGCAAAGAAGATCAGCCAGGCCAAGTTTGCTTATAAGTGCAACTTGTCTCGCGCCACTATCTGCCGGATACTCGACGGCAGCAGGTATCCGTCACCGGAGACCATGCGTCGTATCTTTCTGGCAAGTGATGGTGAGGTAAAGCCAAATGACTTTTTTGCCGAAAAAATGTGAGGAATGTAACGGCTCTGGCTGGGTGCGTGTAGCATCAAGTTGGGATGAGGGCGATGTTGTGCCTGACAGATGTTGGGAGTGTCACGGCACTGGTGAGTATTCTGATGAGCAAGATGCAGAGGAACAAGGGCAGTCAGTTTGAACGCTGGTGCTGCAATGAAATCAAAGATCATCTTGGCTATGAAAACGTGCGGCGCAATCTTTCTCAATATCAAGAGAAGGGCGGCGCAGATATCCTGATCCCATACTGGTCGATTGAGTGTAAACGCTACGCCAAAGGCCCTGTGGGCGGCTCTGACGCCATGTGGGAGCAAGCTGTAGACTCTGCTGCCCTGCACAGGCTGTCGCCTTGTCTGATCGTAAAATATGACAGGCAAGAACCAACCTGCCGCCTGTTTCTCTCCAGCGTGAACCCTGAGTTTACTGGCAGTGACGCAACGGTTCTCGTTTCTCTGCCAACCTGGTTCTATATCGTGCGCGAGGCTATCCCGTTCTGAGGGTTGCGTGTCAACACGATCCATGATATTTAAGACTTGTTCTTAGCATTTGCCGTGCAGCAAACGAAGGCATCGCCTAGTAAGCAACGCAATGCTTACATGCTTTCCTTTTATTTATATAAAAAAAGGCATGGCTGAGTGCATCGCATAGCAGGCATTGCTAAGGATCATTGCCGCGCAGCATTGCTAGAGCAACGCATTTCCTCCCTAGACTAAGAGGGGCTTTCGCCCCTCTCTCTTTTAATCTGCATCATTTCTGTTTTTATTTTTCACGATGCTGAGATCAACGCCAGCAGCAGCCAGCTTCAACAGCATTCGCCCTGATGGGCTGGGCCAGCTTGACCTGTTCTCCCATCTCTTCACAGTCGAATCTCCCACACCTAGATAACGTGCAAAGCTAACAGCGCTTTTGAAACCTAGGCTCTTTCTCAAGTCCTTGATCTGCTTCACTGTCATGCCATCCATTGCCACCATTGCCGCGTCATGCTGCGCCTTGATGCCCTCAAAGGCCGAAAAATGCTCCTTGCAGTCTCGGCAAAAGATCATAGGCATCCAATACTTCACGCGATGCCAACCCTTCTTATGGGCAAGCTCAACCTTCTCATGGTAGCGACGAGTATTCTTTGACATGCAACTCGGACAAAAGGGGATTTTGATAGGCACTTTCTCGTTTAGTTCAACCATCTTTCTGATCCTTTCTTTTTTACTTTTTGCGTGATACACGCCAGCCAATCCTTGGCACTTTCTTGATGCTGGAGCTGCGGTCGCCGTGATACCATCGTATGCAATGCCTGAATCGGTCTGCATCCCTTTCGTTATCAAATAGCACCGACTCACCTATCTGCATCTTCTGTGCTAACTCTCCAGCTTCTGTGCGCGGTTTGCTAAACGGCGTTGCCCTCATGCCTCTGGCCCTTTCTCTGCCAGCATCTCGCCAATCTTTTGACCTGTATCTATTTCAAAATTGTACGCCAACTCATCAAGAAACCTTGAAGCTGCGTAAGCCATATCACGGCTATCTAATATGCCTGCCAATCTGACATACACATAAGCCACATCAACACGGCTCGTTTTCATAATATCCTGATCCATCACTCTGATCCTTTCTCTGCTAGTAGTCTGTGATAAATGCGCTGTGATTCCAGCAACAGTGCTACAGGTTCCGGCACCTTGCGCTTGCCTGTTTCGTAGTACCAGATAGCTTGCTCACTCACTCCAATGCGCTGTGCCATTGCCTTGATTGTCAGGCCCAGGCGCTGCCTTTCAGCTTTGAATTGTTCTGCTGTCATGTTATGTTTCCTTTGCTAGTGAAGGTGAAGGCAGGGGGTTAGCTGATCCTTTCCCCCTGCCTTTTATGTTTCAGCCTGTAATTAAATCAAGCGGTGTGATGCAGTAAGGGTGCGACCAATCATTCACCAGTGCGCAACCTGTAGCTATATTCAACGCTAGGAAAGCCAGCAATAGGCCAACGCTTAACGCTGTTATGGTGCCAATGATTATCCTGATCATTGTTCTTGATCCTTTCTTAGTGGGTGATGAAAACAACAGGCTTTGATGCCTGCCAGCACAAGCCACATGCGCCGCAGTCTGGCGATAGCGTTTCTTCGCCCTTCTTGGCTAGCTTGCCGGTGGCTTTGCTAATTTGTGTCGGGCATTTGAAAGCCTGTTTATCTGCAACAAGCTGTGCCGATCTAGCGTCGTCATATGACAGCGCGGCAAACTCTTGGCTGTAAGAGCCGGAGAAACGCACGGCAAAGCGAATGCCGCATTCATTGCGCAGGGTTAGCAAAGCCTGCCCTATGGCGCGTTCTTGGCTGTCTGTAGCGTCTGGCTGATTTGCCGTGTATCCGTAAACATGCAGCGCCGGAAACATGCCAAGCCATTTTGCCCATTGCGCGACGTATGCAACGGAAAAGAAATCGCCCAATACATGCAGACGCACAAGAAAGCCATTCGGGTGCTTGGCTTGATAGAAAGCTAAATCATCCTGTATCTGTGCAATCAATGCGTCGTCTGCCGCATAGCGTGTGGCGTTCATCATGTTGTTGCCGTAGCAATCGTCCCAATGGATGCAGGAGCGTGGGCAGGTGGCGCGTTCTTCTAGTGTTACCGTGAATATTGGAAAACCTGCTAGCTTGCCCTTGGTGACGCGCTTGCCAAGCTTGGTATTGGTGCTTTTCTTAACAACCCTTTCGCTTGCCGCCATGCCGTCGGAAACGCTCTTGGCGCGTAGGTCGTGATAAACACTGCGACCGGCAAGCACAGCCATTTCAGTTTTGGTCATCTGTTTCATGGTGTTTGATCCTTTGTTGCTAGTGTTGGGCATTCACCCCTTCATTGCATACGCGATGCAATCAAGGGGTGGCAGGGTTACCCCTGCCGCCGGTGTTATTTCCAGAAGCGTGTGCCGTAGGTGGCAAAGCAAAAGACAAAGCCAACCATGCTAACGATGGACAGCACGATAGACGTTTGAGTTAGCCAATTATCGCCGCCGACATGCAAAGCAAAGATGCCAAGCACAAGCCAAAAGAACGACATAAAGAGCGACGATGCCATGATCACCAAGCAATCAAGCTTGGCAATCTTTGAATGATAGGCGTCTAAATCATAGCGTTTCATTGATCCTGATCCTTTCTTAAAGCAGCCCGGGAATGCCGAAAGCAGAACCGTCGGCAGTGTCGAGATAGTCGCCAGTATCGGGACACAACGGACGGAATGTGCAATTCCAGCCGGTGATCCTTACCATTTCCTGTTCATCATGGCAGAAGCCGGAAACGATACCGTCAAGATCGGCATCGGGTGCGACCGACACCAGAAGATCGTCGGCCGGTGTTTCGACGTGAAACAATTTCCAACCGGCGCGGGTGCAACATGCATCTGAATACATTTTCATGGGTTTGATCCTTTGTTCATTGCTAGTGATAATCCCTTCATAACCATTGGTTACTAGCCTGTCAACAAGAAAAATGATATTCATTGAAATATTCCAAGCAAAGCACAGCACAGCATCTGCACAGCCGCCTATTTATAAGCACGGCAGCGGCATCGAATTTGATTGCGAATAGATGGGCTGGATTCCTGTTTGATATATCTCAGCACGCACAGCATGGACAGAGACGCGCAGCATTGCCGGTGCAACATTGCAGCGCCGCGTTGCTGGCTGGTGTAGGGGGGATGCATTCAAAGGCATGCCACCCGTGAGCCGACGCCGCGCTGTATATGTGTTAATTGACCCTTACCCACACACAGCCGGAGGAGACATGGCTAGGCTAACCCAGAGCAAGGCAGAGGCAGTTGCATCGTTGGTGATGGACGGCCACAGTCTTGTGAGTGCTTGTAGGCAGGCGAAGATCAGTAGGTCGTCTTTGTATGCCAAGATGCAGGATGATGTTGAGTTAGGTAACCTTATCCGCAGGGCGCAGCAGCAGAGTGCTGAGAAGGCGTTAGAGGATGTAGAGGTTATGTATCAGGATCAGCTTCATGGTAAGAAGAAGTATGATCCGAATGTGTTGAGAGATTATGCTTTGCATGTGCGTTGGAAGGTTGGCAAGGTGATGCCAGATCAATATGGTGATGCGAAGAACCGTGCTGGTGTAGAGGTAAGCGACGGCACAGTTAGAATTGTTTGGGAGGAATCTTAGACATCCCAGTTTGGCTTGGGCTGTACCTAGTTTTGTAACGTTAACCTAATCTGCGAACCAGTTGTTGGTTAGTTTTTAAGGTGTCGCTGCAAGATTTTGTGTTTCGACAGCAGTCCAAGCCAATCCTTTTTTGGAGCCTTAATGCAAGTTAAGATTCCCTACAAGCCTAGAGAGTTGCAGGCTGAAATGCACTCCAGCGTGAAGCGTTGGAACGTGCTTGTGATGCACCGCCGCTTTGGCAAGACGGTCTGGGCAGTCAATCATCTGATAAAGTATGCGCTGACTTGTGAGCTACCCAGGCCACGAGTTGCGTTTATTGCGCCCACCTTTACGCAGGCGAAGCGTATTGCTTGGGACTATGTAAAGTATTATGCGTCTGTGATCCCTGGCGTTAGTTTCAATGAGACTGAACTGCGTGTAGACTTTCCGAATGGTGGCAGACTGATGCTTTTGTCTGCTGAGAATCCAGATAGTTTGAGGGGTATCTATCTTGATCTATGTGTATTCGATGAGTTTGGCATGCAAAATCCCAGGGTGTGGGGGGAGGTTGTACGTCCTGCCCTGTCTGATAGGGAGGGTGCGGCTGTATTTTTAGGCACCCCAGCCGGACACAATCATTTTTTTGATCTATTGGAGCAGGCCAAGTCAGAGACAGCGAATGGTTCTGACCAGTGGTATCACAAGGTTGTGAAGGCGTCTGAAAGCAATCTTGTAAAAGCAGAAGAGCTTGAGGCTGCGCAAGCGCAGATGACGCCGGAACAATACGAACAGGAGTACGAGTGTTCATTCACTGCTGCCATTATCGGAGCGTACTATGCAAAGCTGCTGGTTGATGCCGAAGATAGTGGAAGGGTTACAAGGACTCCATATGATCCTGCTTATCCTGTGCATACCGCATGGGATTTGGGTATAAACGACAGCACAGCTATCTGGTTTGCGCAAATTTTTCGTGGTGGTGCGGTAAATATCATCGACTACTATGAAAGCTCTGGCGTTGGTCTTGACCACTACGCAGACATTCTCAAGCAAAAAGATTATCACTATGGAGATCACTTGGCACCACATGACATTGAGGTGCGAGAGTTGGGGTCTGGTAAAAGTCGTTTGGAGACTGCATACTCGCTAGGCATACGTTTTCGTGTTATACCGAAAATGAAAGTTGCCGATGGCATCAATGCAGCTAGGCTGTTGATACCGAAATGTTGCTTTGACAGAGACAGGTGTAAGGATGGATTGGAAATGCTCCGGCAGTATCGTCAGGATTGGGACGATAAAAGAAAAGTATTTCGCGATCATCCAAGGCATGATTACACATCTCATTGTGCGGATGCGTTTAGGTATCTGGCTGTTGGGCTGGAAAACAGGGCGAGTGTTGGACGCCCTACGCAACAAATTGCGATGAACGAATATAATCCGTTTACACTATGATGATTGATGTTGAAGATTTCGAAACAGCAAAAACGATGATGACTGAGAGTCAGTATCATCAAAATTATAGTGATGAAGACATTAGGCGGTTCATAAAGCCGCCTTTATCTTTGGGCAACTATATCATCATGCAGGATAAAAATGGTCTTCCGTTTGTGTTTGCTACATGGGCATTTCCAGAGATGTGGCATGTCGATGAATACTTCAAAACAAACAAATTTCCTCCAAAAGGTTTCCGTGGAAGTGGTGAAAGCCCTTGGATTATTGACTTCATAGCCGTGGGTGGTTTTCAAAACATCAGGACGGGCTTCAGATATTTAAAAGACAGATTTATGGAAATGGGATATATTGACTGCTACTGGTTGCGCACTGAAAGTAAAAAGGTGGGCTTTCATAAGCTCAAGGAGCATTGATATGGGTTCTGGTGGCGGTAACGGTAACGACGACAAGGTTGCAACCACCCCGACAAGGGCTGGTGATTTCATAGCTGGCAAGGCAGCAGGAACTCGTACAGATTCGCGCAGGCCCAAGCCTGGAGTGCGCCAGCGCGAAGAAGAACGTCTTGTCCGTGCCGGTTTCGTAAGTGGTGACGCTTCTTATGTACGCGAAGCGCCAACAGAAGATGGCAGGCGCGGTGACATTATTAGAGATAGCAGCGGCAAAGGTATCTTGACCGCCCAGGGTGTACAGCGTGCAGAGGCGTCTAGGCAGGAAGAGCTTGAAACTTTGATTGCGCAGCGTGCGGTGCCAGACTTTGATCCAGTGACAGGTGTAACTGGATTTCGTCAAGACCCTGTTGCCGAAAAGCGCAAGATGGCTATTGAGGCTCTTGAAGAGCGTTTAGATAATACATTGCCTGGTTTTCTTGGTGCAATGGCTCGTCTCAACATAGAAAACCAACTTAGACAACTCAGAGAAGGCACGGGAGACCCACAGTTTGCTTTGACAGAAAGTGGCACTTTTGCGCCGGTGGGTGTTGTTCCTTCAGCAACCACAGCGATTGGTTTGCAAGACACCGGCAGGGGCGACATTGCACCGATATTTCCAGAGAGAGAGGAACGAGATGAGCGAGAGGTGACACCAGAGACAGACCCAGAGGTGACACCAGAAGTTGTGCCTGACGATGCTTTGTTGGGCGCATCACGCTTACGAAGCGCTGAAAGACGCAGGTCGCAAAGGCGTCGTGGCGGTGCAGGTACTTTGCTTGAAGGTGGAGGCGTTCTTTATGAATAGGAGCATGTTATGAGTTTCTTGACACCCAGGATTCCCCCACCACCGCCGCCACCACCTGTTCCACCCAAGCCAGACCTTGGTTTGGCGCGTGTGATGGCTGACGAGGCTGAGCGAACAGAGCGTCAACGTCGTCGTGGGCGTGGCTCAACTATTGTTGCTGGTGCGCTTGGTGACAAAACAGTACAAACTGGCGGCACTCCAACCTTAATGAGTTAGACATGGCAAAAGAAGCAGCGCCGATTATCAAACGGTACAACAGCCTAAAGTATAAGCGTGACAACTGGGACACGCATTATCAGGAGCTTGCCGACTACATGCTGCCGCGCAAAGCAGACGTTGTGAAGAAACGCTCTCGCGGCGAAAAGCGCATGGAGTTGATCTATGACGGCACAGCTTTGCAAGCAATAGACCTCATGGCTGCTTTTCTGCATGGCATGCTCACCAGCGGTGCGTCTCCGTGGTTTCACCTTGATGTTAAAGATGAGGCCATGAACCGTGATGACGAGGTGCGTGCTTGGTTGCAGGACACCAGTATGCGGATGATGCAGGCGTTCCAAAGGTCAAACTTTGAGACAGAGGTGCATGAAGCATATGTCGATCTTGTTGTGTTTGGCACAGCGTGCATGTTCTGTGAGATGGACAGAGACAAGCTGCGTTTTAGCACACGCCATATTTCGGAATACTATGTGTCTGAAGATCAGTATGGCATGGTTAACACCGTATATCGTCTTTACAAAAGCAGTGCGGCGCAGGCTGTAGAGCGGTTTGGTTTTGATAATGTTGGTGATTTTATCCGCAAGACATTTGAGAAAAAGCCTGATGATGAGGTTGAGATTTTGCATGCAGTCTCGCCCCGCATCCAAAGAGATGTGACCAGAGAAGACAATCTCAACATGCCCTTTATGTCTGTGTATGTCTGCAAAAAGACAGAAATGATTATCAGCGAGGGCGGCTTTGAAGAACTGCCATATGTTGTGCCGCGATTCTTGAAAGCAACTGGTGAAACTATGGGGCGCTCTCCTGCGATGACTGCCCTTCCAGATGTGAAGATGCTCAACCTCATGTCAAAGACAATCATACAGGCTGCGCAGAAACAGATTGACCCGCCCCTGCTTGTGCCTGATGACGGTTTTCTTTTGCCCATCCGCACACAGCCAGGTGGCCTAAACTTCTTTCGCTCTGGCACCAGAGAAACAATTACACCTCTGAATACAGGTGCAAACATTCCCATTGGGTTAAGCATGGAAGAGCAACGTCGTGCTGCTATCCGACAAGCGTTTTATGTAGATCAGATTTTGACCGCAGGCTCTCCGCAGATGACAGCGACTGAAGTCATACAGCGGCAGGAAGAGCGTATGCGT